>JAEEGL010519256.1_pt1 | contig 75212 bp, 69 predicted proteins | sample 9134231 | NCBI WGS metagenome assembly JAEEGL01 (sample SAMN16246548, study PRJNA631951) | gut metagenome | biome: gut microbiome; feature: rumen; material: fiber-attached | host: Bos | place: Iran: Karaj | collected 2018-10 | reverse complement strand
TCCCGTGCGGTGGCGTAGTGGCCGCACTGGCATCGGGCAACACCTGCATCCTGAAACCCGCAACTGTGGCGGCACCTGTGGCATGGCTCTTTGCAAAAGCTTTCTGGGATGCAGGCGTGCCGAAAGAGGCGCTGCAGGTGGTCATCACCGACCGCGAAGCCACGCCTGTGCTCACCGGCTCCCCCGTGATAAAGCACGTCATCCTGACCGGTGGCACCGACACAGCGCAGACCCTGCTTCGCAACAACCCCGACAAGCCGTTGTCGGCTGAGACCGGCGGCAAGAACGTGATGATACTGACGGCGAAAGGCGACCGCGACCATGCGATTATGAACGCCTGCCGCTCTGCCTTCGGCAATGCCGGACAGAAATGCTCCGCCTGCTCGATTCTGCTCGTGGAGCGGTCGGTGTATGAGAGCTATGAGTTCATGGAGAAGCTGAAAGACTGCGCATCGTCGCTGATGGTTGGCGGTGTATGGAACGCCGGCAACATCGTAGGACCGATGATCACCAACCGGAACGAGAAGCTCTACAAGGCATTCAAAAGCGAGGAGGGAGAGAAATGGCTGCTCGCGCCACGCTTCCTCGACGACAAGAAATACATCATGCGGCCAGGCGTGAAAATCCACGTGAAGCCCACATCCTATACCTTCCGCACCGAGCTGTTCGCACCGCTGCTTGCTGTCACACCGTTCGACACACTCGAGGAGGCTGTACGCTTAGTGAACAGCCTGGACTACGGACTGACCTCCGGTCTGCAGTCGCTCGACGAGGCAGAGCAGAAATACTGGCGAGACCATATCCAGGCAGGAAATCTTTACATCAACCGTGGTATCACAGGCGCCATCGTGAACCGCCAGCCGTTCGGCGGAATGAAACTCTCGGCATTCGGTCCGGGACTGAAAGCCGGCGGTCCGAACTACTGCACGCAGTTCATGCAAATCACAGACAAGGCCGGCTCCACCACCGACTATAAAACATCCTACGCCGAATGGTATGAGAAGGAGTTCAAGCACCCACGCAATATCCAGCCTAAAATCCGCGGCGAACAGAACGTGTTCAGATATCTGCCTCTGAAAGGCGGCATGTTGCTCCGGCTGTTCGGCGACGAGACACTGGAGCAAGTGGAGATGGTACAGCTTGCGGCAAAGACCGTAGGCACTCCGCTCGACATATCCCTGGATCCCCGTCATCCGCTTGCAGGCCAACTCTGCGGAAACATAAAGCAAGAGAACCTCGCCGCATTCTGCGAGCGCATCCGCCGCTATGAGCGCATCCGGACCATCACGTCGGGCACCATCCCGGGCATCGTGTTCGAGGCAGCCGCCAACCACAACAAGCACATCGCACAGGCACCGCCCGTGAAAGACGGACGAATCGAGCTCATCCACTACATCAAAGAGCAGTCGATAGCCAACGAATACCACCGTTACGGCTCACAAATCGAAGTGCCTGAAGTGGAGTAGTGTCTTTTAGGGAGGCAAGGATATTCTAGGGATTCCTAGGATACCTAGGATTTACTAGAAAGCCTAGGACAGCTAGGATAGCCTAGGACAACCTAGGACAGCCTAGAAAGCCTAGGATAGCCTAGGATAGCCTAGAAAACCTAGGATAGCCTAGTCATCCTAGTGATTCAAGAAGCAAATAATCAAATCATAAACCCTTATCTTTTAATCAATCATGATATCAATTGGAACAAAAGCACCCGAGGTGCTGGGCGTGGATGCCGAAGGAAACGAAATCAAACTGAGCGACTACCAAGGACGCAAGCTCGTGCTCTATTTCTATCCGAAGGATTCCACTCCCGGCTGCACGCAGGAAGCCTGCAACCTGCGCGACAATTACAGCGAGCTGCGACGTCAGGGCTACGAGGTGGTGGGCGTGAGCATCGACAGTGCGAAATCGCATCAGCGATTCGCAGAGAAGAACTCCCTGCCATTCCCCCTAATCAGCGACACCGACAAAACCCTGGTAGTGGCGTTCGGCGTGTGGGGGGAGAAGAAGATGGCAGGACGCACTTATATGGGCACCTACCGCACAACATTCATCATCAACGAGGAAGGCATCGTGGAGCGCATCATCGGTCCGAAGGAAATCAAAGTGAAAGAGCACGCAAGACAGATTCTGGGCTGAACTCAGTAAATTAGTCTATATCCAAGCTCCTGCCGGTACTGCAAACCGCATCCATAACTCCCCTTTCTGCATATCCACAATCTGATGCAGAAACCCTACAATCATAAATCGGAAGTGCAAATTATTACACTTCCGATTTATTTTGGTGTTATGTTTTCTTTAGTTTTTTACAGCCGAAACAAACTGCCAAAATGACAGTCACAGTAAAAAAACTAATAAAAAAATCATCAGGTTTTTTTATGTGCCATCATCATTTAATTCGGTATTCTGCACAGCTACGGTCAATGAGGTTTCCGCAAAAATTCCAACCATGTTTATCCTTGTTTTTTCCCATTTCATGAAGTGAAACTCTTAATAAGACATTAACAAGCTATTGATGTTTATTGAGTGTAAATATTGCGTTTTTTTTGAATATAAAAATAATTTATTCAAAATAGCTGATTTTCGGCTTCTAAACCGCTTAAAAAATTGACAAAAAACTTATTTATTATAATCGCAATTAATTCTTGTACTTTTATTAATATTTGTAAATTTGTTAACAAATCGTTTAATTTCAAAAAAGCCGTTTTTTTATGATGAGAAACAGCATATCTCACATGATTACATGGTAAACAAACGCTGAAACTCAGGAAACCGACATTCATCTTCAGTAGCCAGACCCGATTCAACAACAACAAAAGGGACGTTTCGCAACGCCCCTTTTGTTGTCTCACATAATAATTCACGTCAGTTCCATTCATGAAAGAATCTCATACATCAGCAGCCTCGTTTTCTCTTCCATCGTCAAAGAAACAGAGGTGAAAAGCAGAGCCGGCAGCCCGCACAACATCAGCTTCAGGCGGATTCGACACCGGCATACCGATGATCAGTTTTTCCCAAACGACTCAAAAGTACCATCATCGTAAAACACCTTCACCTCCACGATCTTCCGTTGTTGACGCTGCTTGCTGAACATAGTGAGGGTGGTTTTCACCACCTCCTCAACAACATCGGAAGGCAAATTTTTCTCTCTTCCTCGTCTTGATTGCAGGTCGGCTTTTCCAGCGACCTCGTCGTCGTCGTTCGGAAAAAGAGAATTCATCCTTTCGTTGTCGGACTTGGTCTGACGTCCAGGTTCAGCTTTCTCTCTTGCATCCTCAATTTGCGCCATCTTGTCAGCGTCTCTGAACATAGGTCCTGTTCCCATCATCACCCATTCAGGATTGATTTCGGGAAATCCCGCAATCACATTTCTAAGAATAGAAAGTGTGGGTTTACTCCGGTTGCTTGTGATATGCGACAGCGAAGCCGGAGAAATCCCCGTAGCAGAGCAGAACTGAATATTGTTCAGATTCTTCACTCTGATGATTTCCAAGATTCTTTCAGTGTCTGTCATGTGAGAAAGATTTTCATTCAATTCAAACATTTATTATATATTCTCATTCCAATATTTCATCCACGGTTAGGAATCATTCCGGAAAAGCCTCTCATCCCGACACATTATATATATAAGAAGAGGGTAGAAGTAAAGAAGAACTTAATTCCGACAGAATGTTCCATTCGTTGGTTGATTACTGTTGTCAAACGGTCTTTTACAATCTCAAACCAAAATTGACAATTGTAATTGTTTTTACAAAGTTACAACAAATTTATAAATGTACAAAATTTTACAAATAAAAAGTTTAATAAAAACGTAAAATAATTTAAAAAACACAACTTGACACCTGTAAACCGAAATGAAAAGCCGGAATAAACATGTAAAACAATCTGTATAATACAAACAAGAAAACAACATGTACTAAAACTATAATATATCATATTATTTAATTGGTTATCTGTATGTTATAGCTATTTATATACGTAATAATTTATTATTTTAAACATAAAATTGACCCAAACGGCGACCTAACAACATTATTCATTTAATAAACTAAACTATATTATTGGTTTTCAGAGATTTATTATCATATTATTCACAATGCATAAATATACATATACATTTATAATGCAAATATTAAATCCAAGAGTTTTGATTTGTAAAAATTTCCAATTCCAAAACCACAATTCTATATTTTTACAAAACTACTTTCGGCGACATACAACAATGATGTGTTTTTTTACAGTTAGAAATGTTAAATCCGATTACAATTGTTTATGGAAATCTGGCATTCTGACAAAAAAAAGGCATTTTGCGTACATATCCCTATTATGGACAACCCGGCACAAATCAGAAAAACCTCAAAGGGAAACACTGGGGTGTAAAAACATGAAAATCAAAGTAAATAATGGCTATTTTTTTGTATGGTGAAATTGAGCTGAAAAATGGATTTCCGCCCAAAAAACATGCCCAAACAGACTTTTTCCGCCTTATTACCGCTATTTCTACAGAGATTTTCAAATCAGAAAAACACCATTTTCCATTTTTCAGCGTGTTTTATTCAGGCAAAAAAACAACTTATCATGTGAAATAAGAGATGCGATTATAGTATTGACGAAGGTATGGCGGCAATTACCACAACCATTTCCCGCAGGCAAAAAAAGAGATGCACCTAAGCACATCTCCTAATCACTCCGCGCCACACACATATATATTATATAGGGGCAACAAAAGAAAGACCCGACTTCACCTCCACTGGTCAGTGCATAATGAAAAACAGCAGCTCCTTCATGACATCCGCATCGGTCATGCTCCCCTTCTCCACCCCTTTGAGCCTGGCATCAGCCTCACGGAGCTTGGAGATGATCTTCATAGTCTTCATGGCACTGAATCTCCTCATACCCGTCTTGTAATCCTTCAGCACATAAGGGCTTTTCAGTCCCAGATAGTCCATAAGCCCCTCATCCGTCTTGTCAGGAGCATAATGTGCCTGCATAAGCGATGCGAAAAAACTGAAAAGGATAGCCACAGTAGCGATGGGAGGATTGAGCTTTGAGTTGTCGCAGAAATAATTGATGATACGGTTGGCCTTCACTACCTCATTGTTGATAATCGCCGCCTTAAGCTCAAACTGGTTGTAATTTTTGCTGATTCCGATATTCTTCTCGATATGATCAGGCGTGATGGTCTTCTCGTCAGGGGGCAGCGTGATGCAGAGCTTGTCGATTTCCCCCGTTAGCCGGTTGAGGTCGGAACCGATATTCTCCACCAGCATCATCGTAGCCTGATAGTCAATCCCAACGTTTTTCTTCTTCAGATACTCAAGGATGAAAGACGGCAGCATCTGGTCTTTCACACGGGGACTGGAAAACACGACACCCTGAGCCTGCGTGATACCGACAATTTTTTTCCTCCCGTCGACAGTCCCGTTCTTGTAGTTAATCACCAGCACAGTTGTGGCCGACGGCTTCTCTATATAAGGGATAAGTTCATCAATCCGCTTTTTAACATTTTGACATTCTTTAACAATCACAACCTGCCTTGGAGCCATCATGGGATAACGTCTCGATGCATTGATAATATCTGCAGGGTCGGTGTGGTCGGTGGCATAGATGGTCGTCAGATTAAATGCCGCCTCATCCTCCGTCACCGCCTTCTCAGCGATGGCCTCGGTGAGCCTGTCGATATAATAGGACTCCTCTCCCATGAGGAGATAGACGGGATGAAAAATGCCTTTTTCAACCTCTGCCAAAATGTCACGATAGGTGGATGCTTTTTTTGCCATGTGAAAAAAAAAAATTAACTTTGCATATGCATTACAGCAACGCAGAAAAACGTTTGCCGATGCAAAGTTAAAAATAAAAGTTGACATTAGGAAACATGCTGGCGTTAAATCTTCCCCCCTTCACCCCCCTTTTCCGTATGAACGGAACGAAACAGGAGCTGTTCGACCCTCTCCGGGATAAATATGTGGCAGCCACCCCCGAGGAGATGGTGAGACAGTCGTTCGTAAACTATCTTATCAACCACAGAGGCTACCCCCGAAACCTGATGGCCAATGAAGTGAGCCTGTCGATGAACGGAATGCAGCGCCGTTGCGACACCGTGCTTTACGACCTTCATGTCCTTCCGCGCATGATAATCGAATACAAACGTCCGACTGTGCGTATCACCCAGCGGGTGTTCGACCAGATCAGCCGCTACAACATGGTGATGCGAGTCGATTATCTGATTGTCAGCAACGGTATCACACACTATTGCTGCAAGATGGATTATGAAAATCAGCACTACACGTTTCTGAAAGAAATACCCGCCTACTCCGACCTCTGAATCCATGGCCATCACCCACCCCATCCACGCAGACATTCCTGTCACTACATCCCGACACCGTAAAAATCAAATTTCAGGACAAATGAAAAGCACAACAATTCCGTAACAACTGATACGGACGCAAGCAGATTGCAGCCCTTTTCCCACAATGACAAAAACACATTATTATTTGCAAGATTGAAAAAAAAATCGTAACTTTGCATGTTTATAAATGCAAAGCATTTAACATTACTCAGACGTAAAGCCAGGCAGCTTCACCTTCTCATTTTCTGGAGCGCCCTACAGTCACTTGATAATCAGCCTATACATGCATTGTCTAATGCAAATTCACCACAGTTTGAATGTGGAGGCTTCAGGCTCCGGCAAACTACCGGCAGCAACCACGATTTTGAGCTACATGTCAAAATCGGGGAGTCGGTGAGGTATGCACTTCAAAGAAACAGGAGTTATAGAAGGGAGAAAAAAAGGGAGAGAGCGCCACACCGAAAACAATAACAGCAAAACTCAATTAACCACAATAAAAAATTATCAATTATGGAATTCTTAGCTATTTATGGAGATTTTCTCGAATTAGGTTTCCTTTGGATTGGCATAGCCGTTGTCGCTCTGATCATCAAGTATTTCTCAAAGGAATACATCACGGCATGCATTGCGGTGGCAGCCATCGTGACCGCATTTCTTGCCTTCACAAAATTCGACGGACGGCTCATGCCACAGCTTATCACGTTTTTCGCCACAACCTTTGTGCTTGCCCTCTTCATACAGCCCTATGCAATGCGCAAGAATGAGGAACGACGCCGTCTGGAAGCCCGAGAGCACAATATCCCTCATAAAAACGAGAAAGGAATCGTCATCGAGAAAATCGACAACATGAACGGCACAGGCCGCATCTCAATCAACGGCGAGGAATTTGTCGCCCGCACCGCAAACGGGCTGCCCGTCGCAGAGGGGAACACAGTGACCGTGGTAGACCACGACGGAAGAATCATGCTGGTGCTTTGACAGAGTTTTCCGTGTTCAAGACACATAGTCTTCAACGAAATCTTGTTGACATTTTTTGAGACAGGAAAACCACAGGACAACGAGACCCTGGCAGTTCAAGGCAACGGAGACAGCCCCCCTAACCACAAAACTCCGACAATTCGAAAGCCAAACCCAAAAACCTTAAACCACAAAAAACCGGAATCATGAAAGGAATAGTGTTGGCAGGCGGATCCGGCACCCGCCTCTACCCCATCACCAAAGGAGTGAGCAAGCAGCTCATCCCCATTTTCGACAAGCCGATGGTCTATTACCCCATCTCAGCCCTGATGCTCGCCGGCATCCGCGACATCCTCATCATATCCACCCCCTACGACCTGCCCGGCTTCAAGCGGCTGCTGGGCGACGGCAGCGACTACGGCGTCCGCTTCTCATACGCCGAGCAGCCATCCCCCGACGGACTCGCACAGGCATTCACCATCGGAGCCGACTTCATAGGTGGCGACACTGTCTGCCTTGTCCTCGGCGACAACATCTTCCACGGCAACGGCTTCACGAGCCTCCTCCGCGAGGCAGTCCGCACCGCAGAAGAGGAAAGCAAAGCCACCGTCTTCGGATATTGGGTCAGCGACCCCGAGCGCTATGGAGTCGCAGAGTTCGACGACAAGGGCAACTGCCTCTCCATCGAGGAGAAACCCCTGCACCCCAAGTCAAACTATGCCGTCGTGGGGCTTTACTTCTATCCCAACAATGTCGTCGACATAGCCCGGCATATCAAGCCCTCCGCCCGCGGAGAGTATGAGATCACCACGGTCAACCAGGAATTCCTCCAGGCAGGACAGCTCAAAGTCCAGACGCTCGGACGCGGATTCGCATGGCTCGACACCGGCACCCACGATTCCCTCTCCGAGGCGTCCACCTACATCGAAGTGCTCGAGAAGCGGCAGGGACTCAAAGTCGGATGCCTTGAGAGCATCGCCTACCGCCGCGGATGGATCGACGCAGACAAGATGCGCCAGCTCGCACAGCCCATGATCAAGAACCCCTACGGACAATATCTCCTCCAGGTAATAAGCGAGACAAAACGTCCCCACGACTAACATCATCAACAACCACCAGCCATGAACATCATCAAGACAGCCCTTGAGGGCGTCGTGATCATAGAGCCACGTCTGTTTGCCGACAGCCGCGGCTATTTCTTCGAGTCATACTCACAGCGCGACTTCAACAGCCAGGTCATCCCCATCCAGTTCGTACAGGACAACGAGAGCATGTCCACATTCGGCGTCATGCGGGGACTCCACTATCAGCGGATGCCCTACACGCAGAGCAAGCTCATCCGCTGCGTCCGCGGCACAGTGCTCGATGTCGCGGTCGACATCCGCGTCGGCTCGCCCACCTACGGCAGGCACATCGCCGTCGAGCTCTCCGAGGAAAACCACCGGCAGCTATTCATCCCACGCGGATTCGCCCACGGATTCTCCGTGCTCAGCGACATTGCCGTCTTCCAGTATAAGTGCGACAACTTCTACCACCCCGAGGCCGACGCAGGAATCAGCATCCTCGACCCCGCCCTCGCCATCGACTGGCGCATATCCCCCGAGAAAGCCATCCTCAGCGACAAAGACCTCCGACATCCCTGCCTCAAAGACGCACCCGTCGATTTCCGCATCGAAGACAAACTGTACTGAGTAAGAAGTATCAAAACCGGTTAGCCAGAAAAAAATCACAAATCTTTACGAACTAAATTCCTCCTTCTCATTATAATCGTGAGAATGATAATTCCTATATGGGGAAAAGGACAAATATGGCTACACCGCTTCAATTTTTAAAGAAGAGAAAAGCTACCTGTTTGCAGTCGAGGTATTTTTCAGACAAAGAAACAGTATATTATCATCAGTCAATCAAAGCCAACATCAGGTTTTTCCGAAGAAAATTGTCCTGGTCTTTAAAAAAATCCTCCAAATTAAAATTTGACGAATGTGTAAACTATTTATACAAAAGTTCGTCTTTAAGAATGGCATTATCCCGATCAAACAGAAAAGAAAAGATAAAAAAGATTCTTTGCAAACATTTCAATTATAATCAAATAAGATTTCTGTGTAAGTTGGCATCAATTGTCAAGTAATTTTTATTAAAAACAAATCAGAAATAAGCCTGTGTTGTTTTTTCCACTTTTATGTGGACTCTTATATTGGAAGTAAAATATATAAAAATAAAGCCACTATAAAAAGTTCTTTTATCCAAAAAACTATTTGAAAATCGGACTGTTGATTTTGGACTATTTATAGAGGCATCAAAGATTAAAGACTACAAATAATGGTAAACATTCATGACTTTATATCCAGATACGTGACTGGAAGAGAGGAAAGTCTTTTTCTTCACGACATTGAAGCGAATTCCGAAGCATTAACAAAAGAAATCAGCGGCAAGCGCGTGCTGGTGATTGGCGGTGCTGGGTCAATAGGCTCGTCGTTCATCAAGGCAGTTCTGCCGTTCCGTCCATCACAGCTAGTAGTAGTAGATTTAAACGAAAACGGTTTGACCGAACTGACACGCGATTTACGCTCGACAAACGGTCTGTATGTGCCCGAAGACTACCGTACCTACACACTTGATTTTGCTGATCCTATTTTCGAACGCATATTCCGTGAGGACTCCGGATTCGACGTTGTCGCCAACTTCTCCGCCCACAAGCATGTGAGATCGGAGAAAGACAAATACAGCGTGCAGGCACTCCTTACCAACAACGTGCTGAAAGCGAAAAAGCTGTTAGATTTGCTGGCAGAAATGCCACCTCTGCATTTCTTTTGCGTATCGACCGACAAAGCCGCAAACCCCGTCAACATCATGGGAGCGAGCAAACGCGTGATGGAAGACCTGATTATGGCCTACACGTCCAAATTTCCGGTCACCACCGCCCGTTTTGCCAACGTCGCGTTCAGCAACGGTTCACTGCCAGCCGGCTGGATAGACCGCATGATGAAAAAGCAGCCATTAGCCGCACCCTCAGACGTACGCCGTTATTTCGTGTCGCCCGAAGAGAGCGGTCAAATCTGCATGCTGGCCTGCATGCTCGGCTTCAACGGCGAGATTTTCTTCCCCAAACTCGGCGAGGACCAGATGAAGACTTTCTCTTCCATCTGCGACGACTTCTTGGCCTCCCAGGGTCTTGAGAAGAAAGAATGCGCTTCGGATGAAGAAGCACGGCTTTTCGCTTCCGAGATGCCATTCGACAGCAAAGTCTATCCTGTGGTTTATTCCAAAAGCGACACCACTGGTGAGAAAAGCTATGAGGAGTTTTACATCCCCGGTGAGCAAATTAACATGGACCGTTTCCGTTCACTCGGTGTGATTGAAAAAAGCACGCATCATTCCCAGACAGACATAGCGTCTCTTTTCAACAATCTTAAAAGTACATTCGACCGCCCGGACTTCACCAAGGCTGATATTGTGAAAGTGCTCACCGAATTTCTCCCGAATTTCGAGCACGAGGAAAAAGGAAAGAATCTTGACCAGAAAATGTGATATCAGGCAACACAAAGAATGAGACAGACTTAAGATAGAGAACCCAAATAAAAACCCTTCGCAAAAAAAGAAATGACGAAGTTGCCTAGAGTGTCTATTTGTGTACCTATATTCAAAGTGGAGAAATGTATCAGTAAATGTGCTGAATCATTGATAAAACAGACATATAAGAATATAGAATTTATTTTTGTAAACGACTGCACACCAGACAACAGCATGAATATTCTCTGTGAGGTGATAGAAAAACACCCCGCAAGAAGTGATTCTGTGAAAATCATTAATCTGCAAAAAAACGAAGGAGTTGCTTATGCCCGTAACATCGCTGTTGAGAATGCCACAGGTGAATTCATATTCTGGTGTGATTCCGACGATTGGATAGAACACGAGACAATTGAGACATTAGTTTATGAAGGTCAACATAATAATGCGGATATTATTTCCTGTAATTTTTGTATTTACAAAACAGAAGGAGGAAAAACAATTCATCACACATCTTCTGAAGATTCCCTTATCCATATAATTAAGAATAATCACAATTACAGACTCTGGGGGAGACTTATTAAGCGGTCTTTGTACATAGATCATGATGTCAGATGTATAGCAGGATTAAATGTAGCAGAAGAATTGCCTACAATGCCCAAGCTACTTTATTTTGCTGAAAAACATCATTATGTTGACAAGGCACTGTACCATTATAACAGATGTAATGTAAATTCACTGGGTTTTCAGACATCAGACACAGACTGGTACCGCCAGCTTCTAGAAAACTACGACCTTTTCTACAGATTCTTCATAGGCTTGAATGATTCAAGATTCACAGATATTATCAAAAAAGGGAAAACCGATTTTCTGTTCTTATACATGGGCTCCTGTGCGAGGAATTCCCAAAAAGAGGGATTCCGACTGCTGAAGAAGGAACTCATAAAGCATGAACAATCAAACCCGGAATTCAAATATCATGACTTTAAGCATTTTTTAAAGAGGAACTATACTGTTTATCATTTTTTAAAACATTTTTCACATCGTTAAAATAAGACTATGCAATTTGAAAAAATTGTTTCTTTCATAAATGATTTATTCGGTACAGATAAAGTGCCACTATCTGTGCCTGTGTTTATTGGAAACGAGAAGAAGTACTTGAATGAATGTATCGACACGACATTCGTGTCGAGCGTAGGCAAATTTGTCGACCGTTTTGAGAGCGACATGGCGGCTTACACCGGCTGCCGTCGTGCAGTTGTCTGTGTGAGCGGAACAAATGCGCTCCACATGTCGCTGATGCTGGCCGGCGTGGAGCGCGACGACGAGGTCGTGACCCAGGCACTGACATTTATTGCCACCTGCAATGCGCTGAGCTATATCGGAGCTCATCCCGTGTTCATCGATGTCGATAAAGACACGATGGGAATGTCGCCAACAGCCTTGAAGGAATGGTTAGTCAGTAATTGTGAAATCAAGGACGGTGAATGCAGAAACATACGCACAGGACGTCGTGTAAAAGCCTGCGTGCCGATGCACACCTTCGGACATCCAGTCCATATCGATGAGATGATTGCCGTATGCGAGGAATACCATATCGAGCTGGTGGAAGATGCGGCTGAGAGCATCGGCAGCCTCTATAAAGGCAAACACACCGGCACCTTCGGCAAAATCGGCGCATTGAGTTTCAACGGCAACAAGACCATCACCACTGGAGGCGGCGGCATGATGCTATTCAACGACGAGGAATTAGGCAGTCTCGCCAAGCACATCACCACACAGGCCAAAGTGCCCCACCGCTGGGAATTCCGTCACGACCACATAGGCTACAACTACCGCATGCCCAATATCAACGCAGCGTTAGGTTGTGCGCAGCTGGAGCATATCGAGGAATACGTGGCAAGCAAGCGCGAGACAGCCAAGGCATACGAGGAATTCTTCAAGACCATCGATGATGTTGAATTCTTCACCGAGCCGGCAGACTGCCGCAGCAACTACTGGCTGAACGCTGTCATCCTCAACGGCCGAGACGCACAGCAGGAATTCCTTCAGTTCACCAACGACCACGGAGTGATGACCCGCCCCATCTGGGAGCTGATGAACCGCCTGCCCATGTTTGAGCATTGTGAGAACGACGGACTGGAGAACACCATCTGGTTTGCCGACAGAGTTGTGAATATCCCAAGCAGCGTGAGAATCTGACAATATGATTGGCGGTGAATTCCCTATAGCGGTATCAGACCTGTATAGCACAGAAAATAAGCAGGCCTCATTTTCCGATGTGTATGCCTACTCATCCGGGAGGGCGGCACTTTACCAGATACTGAAATATCTGAAGGCGGAGAAGCATATCAGACATATACTTCTCCCTGATTATCTGTGCAGTTCCATCCTCGTCCCTGTCAAGACGCTGAGTCTCGACTACACTTTCTATCCGATAAATGAACTTCTGGAAATAGAAGTTTCATCTTTCCGGAACGCATACAGTCCTGACTCTGCAACATTGCTCATCAACTATTTCGGGTTGAAAAATCTGTCAGGCCAGATTCAGGCCATCCGCAGTATTGACGAAAACGCCATCATCATCGAAGATGACGTTCAGGCATATTTTGAATTCAGGAAACCACTCAACGATGCCGACTTCAAATTCACCAGCCTCCGCAAGACATTTGCCATACCCGACGGGGGACTTGTAAAAACCTGTCACACGCTTCCTCAATTTTCCACTCCCAACACCTTTGGGCAATATAAGGCCGCCGCATCCTTGCTTAAATTTCTCCGTAATGGCAATTTCGACGACCACATTTATCTTGAGCTCTACGAAAAAGGCGAATCATTGATTGACGGAAATCTGGAATGTGGGATGAGCAATATAGGCAGAAAGCTCTATTGCCATATCAATGAAGAAGAAGTAAAAAAACGTCGGCTCGCCAATGCCAGATATGTGATTGAGCAATTAGAGCACACAGGTATAAAGCCTCTGCTCCCTCTCACGGATGATCATGTGCCACTGTTTATACCTATTATAATAAAGAACAGGGACACGGTGCGCAGAGCCATGTTTCAGCAGGAAATCTTTTGCCCTGTTCACTGGCCATTGGAAAACATGGATGTGAGGCGTGGCAGTCAGTTGGCAGAATCAGAACTTTCTCTGATTATTGACCAGCGTTATGAACGTAACGACATGGATAAAATAATTAATATACTCACAAACAACATTTAAAAATGAAACCGTCTCCCATAGGACATTATTTCGAAGATTTCGAAGTTGGCGAAGTTATCAACCACGAACTCTCGAAAACGATATTCGAAAGTGACAACAACCTGTTCAGTCTTCTGACAATGAACAATCATCCAGTTCACACCAACATCGACTATGCCGGAAAAAACCAACATGGCCAGATTCTGGTGGTAGGAACTTTGGTTTTCTCGCTCGCCGTCGGAATCACCGTACCCGACATCAGCGGCAAAGCAATAGCAAACCTTGGGTATGAAGATGTGAAGCATCTTGCCCCGACCTTTATTAACGACACCATTTATGTTCGTTCCAAAATCCTCGACAAACGGGAATCAAAAAGCAAAGCCGACAGAGGCATTATTTATGTGGAGTCTGTAGCATTCAATCAGAAAGGCGAGGATGTGCTGTCATTCCGTCGTCATGTACTTATTAAGAAAAGAGAAAATGGATAATAAGACATATTTGTTGCGGAGTCTGATGTTTGTTCCGGCTCACAACCCGAAACTGCTGGAAAGCTCACTTCGCAGAGATGCAGACGTGCTTCTGCTCGACATCGAGGACTCCGTTCCCATGAAGGACAAGCAGAAAGCCCGTGACAACATTCTTGATTTCGTCAAGCGCGATGAGGCAAAAGGAAAGATTGTCTTTCCTCGTGTTAACGACCGCGAGAGCGGTGAGTTGCTGAGAGACCTCTATCAGTTGACAGTGGAAGGAGTATCAGGCTTCATGTATCCCAAATCCACAAAGGAAGAGGATGTTTATTTCGTAGGAAAGCTCTTGGAGACTATCGAATACGAGAAGCACATCCCCGTTGGCACATTTAAACTGATTCCATTGATTGAGACCGCCGGATCGATTGTAAATATCAAGGACATCTGCACCGCATGCACACGTGTGGTTGCTGTGGCTTTTGGCTGTGAGGATTATGTCACAGACATAGGAGGCAAGCACGATGAAAACGGTCAGAGTATATTCTATGCAAGAAATGCGATAGTAAACGCAGCCCGTGCAGCCGGCATAGCTCCCATTGACACTGTGCACATCAAAGTTCATGATTTGGAAGATTTGGAGCAGAACCTTATCCTGTCGAAAAATCTGGGTTTCGAGGGGATGTTAGTGCTGAATCCCAAAGAGTTGCCATTGGTAAACAAATATTTCTCACCCTCTGCGGAGGATATTGCCTGGGCGGAGGAGATGGTCACGCTCACTGCCGAGGCAAAGGCTGAAGGCAAAGGCGTTGCCGTGAAGGACAACAAATTCATCGGTCCTCCCATGCTGAAAATGGCAGAGAAAATTCTCCGGCGTCAGGAGCTCATCAGGAAAAGATACATTGTATAGACTTTTAGTCTTAAGCCCATTACATTCTTTTTTGAATAGTTTGTCTTCAACCGTGCGCTCAAAAGATTAATCATTCTTTTGTCATCAAAGTCTTGTAATCAAACGGAAACGTTGAAATAAATTCATTATGGGTAATTACATCAATTTGGGGAACTTCGGATTCCAGTCGGCACGTAACAGCAGATACGTGGATAAGTCGGAGTTGATTAGCGTAGTGAATCACACATTGTTCTCAGAGCAACGATTCAGTTGCGTTTCCCGCAGCCGGCGCTTTGGAAAGTCTGTGGCTGCAAAGATGCTTTGCGCTTACTACGACCAGTCGTGCGACTCGAGAAGTCTGTTCGAGGACCTGAAAATAGCCGGCGACCCGGACTTTGAGAGACACCTTAACAAATATCCGGTCATTTGTCTTGACATCAGCGATTTCATCACAAGATTTAAGGATGAAAGCATTGTTCTGGAGATGGACCAGGCTTTGAAGAACGAAATTCACCTAACACACCCCGATATTCCATTATTCGAAAAAGACGACTTGATGGAATTATTGGCACGTATTAATGCAAAAACAAACCAACAGTTCATCTTCATCATTGACGAATGGGATTCCATCTGCCGTGAGTTCTCAGCCAATCCAAAAGTCATGGACAGATACGTCGACTGGCTGAGGCGGTTGTTCAAAGGCGGTCTGACACTCCGTGTGTTTGCAGGCGTGTATATGACCGGGATTCTCCCCATCAAAAAATACGACACTCAGTCGGCATTAAACAACTTTGTGGAATATTCCATGGTGGAGCCGATGGACTTGGCACGTTATTTTGGTTTCACAAAAAAAGAAGTACAAGAAATCGCCCTGAAATACGGAATGGACTTCGACGAGCTTGAGAAATGGTACGACGGGTATCAGATAGGCGATGAGAAGTCGATGTTCAACCCCAACTCCGTGATGATGGCTTTGAAAAGCAAGAGATGCCGGAGTTATTGGTCAAACTCCACGACATTCACCCCTGTATCGGAATACATCAGCATGAATTACGACGGACTGAAAGACGACATCATCACTATGCTTGCCGGAGGACGATGCCAGGTCAATCCCACAGGATTCCAGAACGACCTGAAAGTAATTCAGAGTAAAGACGATGTCCTGACCGTCCTCATCCATCTCGGCTATCTTTCATACGACTGGCAAAAGAACGAATGTTATATACCCAACAAGGAAGTGGAACAGGAAATGGTGAATGCAGTGGAGAAAAACAACTGGAAAGAAATCACCACCTCATTGGAACAGTCACACCAACTCCTGCTCAACACCATTGAGGGCAAAGAAGCTTTGGTGGCTGAAGGAGTCGCCAGAACTCACGACGAGAACACAAGCATACTCTCCTACAACGACGAGAATTCTCTATCATGCGTAATCAGCCTCGCATACTACTATGCCCGTAACGACTACATCATCCATCGTGAGTTCGCATCAGGCAAAGGGTTTGCCGACCTGGTGCTTATTCCACGGAAACAAGTCTCCTCTCCCGCCATTATCATTGAATTAAAATATGGCAAGTCTGCAGAGGAGGCAATCAAACAGATAAAGAGACGAGATTACATGTCCAAAGTCAGAGAGCACACAACCGACATCCTACTTGTTGGTATCAATTATGACCGTGAAACAAAAGAGCATCAATGCATAATTGAGAGAAACGCTGATTAATTATCTTTTTCATTGTTTTATTTAACAAAGCACCAAATTTATATTTATGAACACCAATAGAGACCGTTTTTATTTTAGGGAAGCAGTAGCGTCTGATGCTGACTATGAGATTTATCTTTGGATAAAGAGCGATGCTGAAGCCGTGAAATTCAGTGGATTTGCCGCCCCACCCGACCCTGAGAAATTCAGGATTGTGTTCGACAGAATCATGAACGACAGCAAACAGCATCTGCTTTATCTTTGCGACAAAGACAACGACAACGCCGTCGCTGCCACATTCCACTACTGTGAAAATGACGAAGTGACCGTGGAGGGACTGGGTTACAATGTGTTCCCCGAATACCGGGGTATGAGCCTTGGCGGGCTGATGATGCAGCTTGTCAACGAAAAATGTGCCAGCGAAGGATTCAAATACCGTTTGAGCTATGTGGCAGAGAGCAATCTTCCGTCAATCCGCAATCTTGAGAAAAGTGGTGCCTACCCCACTGGCAAATACGAATATAAGGAATTGGCTTATATGGGCCGCAAAGAAAAATACCTTGAATACGTGAAAGAACTCTGACTGAGAAGATAAAATCTTAATGAGAAAAAGAGTTTGATTATATAATATAAGCTTGTGTGTTCTCATAAACTGAACGGAATAATTAATCATGTATAAAATCTGCATTGTCACCGCAGCGCGTTCCGAATATGGTCTGCTGAAATGGATTATTAATGATGTTCATAATGATGCGGAATTAGACTTGCAACTCGTGGCCACAGGGGCTCATCTGTCGGAACAGCATGGTATGACCTGCCGGTTCATAGAAGACGACGGATATCCGATTGCAGCCAAGGTGGATATGCAATTGTCGTCAGACGACAAGAAGAGCATAGTTCGCTCAATGGGGAAATGCTCAGAAGGCTTCGCCGATGTACTCGACACACTGTCCCCCGACATTGTTGTTGTCTTAGGCGACCGCTATGAGTTGCTTCCCGTTGTCAGCGCTGCATTGGTGATGGGGACTCCTGTGGCACATCTCTCTGGAGGTGACGTGACAGTGGGAGCCATTGACAATGAAATCCGTAATGCAGTATCAATGATGTCGTCCATCCATTTTCCTGGTGTTGAGAGTTCAGCAGAAAATCTGCGCAGGATGCTGGGACCTGACGCACCGATATTCACAGCCGGCGAACCTGGTTTAGAAAGTTTTCTGCGATTCGATTTGATGTCGCGTGAGGAGTTGGCAGGCAGTCTCGACATTGATGTGAACAAAAAATGGTGTCTGGTGACTCTCCATTCAGAAACAAGGCTCGACCTGGAAGCAAATCTCTCGATGGCAGAGAGTCTATTCTCTGTGATGCAGCAGTCTGATGATGTTCAATTTGTCATCAGTAAAGCCAATGCAGATTTCGGCGGCTCACAAATCAATGCGTTCTGGGAAGAGTCCGTCAAAAAAGACAACAGGAAATACAAGCTCTTTACTTCTTTAGGCCAACTCCGGTATCTCAGCTTCATGCATCAGGCAGTAGGCGTAATCGGCAATTCCTCAAGCGGGATTGTGGAAGCACCTTTTCTGGGAATACCCGTCGTCAATATCGGCAACCGCCAGAAAGGGCGTCACTTATGCAGCAATGTCATTCAATGTGAACGGACAGAAAGCAGTATCCGGAAAGCCTTCACCTCAATGTTAGGCCAGCCCAAGATTATTGACACTTATTACGGTGACGGGCACACTTCTGAGTTTGTGATAAGCAAGCTGAAGGAATGGCTGAAATCAAACAAGTAGAATCATGAATATCCAGATATCAGAACAATGGAACGAATTGCTTGAGACATTCGCCCCTGCCGACCGCGACATCTATTTCCGTGAGGAATATGTCAGGCTTTATGAGGCAGAATCTGAAAAAGCTTTGTGTTGTATAGTGACAGATGGCAGTCAAGTTATGCTATTTCCTTTCCTGTGCCGCACTTTTGAATATAAAGGTAAGACTCTCCATGATTTTGAAACCGCCTACGGCTACGGGGGTCCAGTATGGAGTAAGTCAGACAAGCCGTTCAAAGCGGCTGCCCTCCAGTTAATGGCAGAAGAACTCCAGCAGCAGAACTACGTGGCAGGTTTCGTGCGCTTTCATCCGTTGCTCAACAACCAAACGGATTTTTCTATCGGCCATGTGATAGCTGACAGAAAAACCATTGCCATAGACCTTTCCATGGACGAGGAAGACATATGGATGCAGGAAATCCACACCAAGAACCGTAATGTCATCAAAAAAGGAGCAAAAAGCGGCTTAACATTTATTGTAGACAACGACTACCATTATCTGCCGGAATTTATCCGGCTGTACAACGCCACCATGGATAAACTTGACGCAGCCGATTTCTATTATTTCGGCCAGTCCTATTATGAGGAATTTGTGAAGACGCTGCCCAACAGCTTTCTTGGCGTTGTGCTACACGATGAAAACGTGGTTTCGGCTGCTATTTTCATGTATGAGGGACCTTACGGTCACTATCACCTTTCCGGAAGCGACATAAATGCGCTGCGGCTTTCCCCCAACAACTTCATGTTGTGGAATGCAGCTATGGAACTAAAGCGCAGAGGTGTTCAGACATTCCATTTAGGCGGTGGAACCACTTCATCTGAAGACGATTCCCTGTTCTGCTTCAAAAGCCGGTTCTCAAAGCAAACCTGCCAATTCTGTCTTGGCAAGCTGATTTTCAACGAGCCATTGTATCAAGCCCTTTGTGCAGACTGGGAAGCACAACATCCGGAAAAAGCTGCACATTATAAACATTTCTTACTGAAATACAAATATTAGCATGAAAACATATATCATAGCCGAGGCAGGGGTTAACCACAACGGCAGGCTGGATTTGGCGTTGCAATTATGCGACGCAGCCAAGCAGGCTGGAGTAGATGCCGTGAAGTTCCAGACGTGGAAAACGGAAAATATCGTGACTGCTTCCGCTCAAATGGCTGCTTATCAGCAAGAAAACATCCAGTCTGAGGCAAACTCACAGTTTGAGATGCTGAAACATCTGGAGTTAAGTTACTCGCATTTCAAGGAGATTCAAAAATATTGCGAAAAAATCGGAATTGATTTCCTTTCCACACCCGACGAGGAGGAAAGCCTGGAGTTTCTCATGAACACCCTCCGCCTTCCGCTCGTCAAAATTGGTTCCGGCGAGGTCACCAACATCCCTTATCTTCGGACAATCGCGTCCTATCGTAAGCCGGTAATCCTGTCTACCGGGATGTCGACACTTGCGCAGGTGGCCACAGCCTACGACACATTGCTGAAGGCTGGAGCACCATCTGTCAGTTTGCTTCATTGCACCACCAACTATCCCTGTCCCTACGACGAGGTGAATCTTCGTGCCATGCAGACGCTGAAAGCTGCTTTTAACTGTCAAGTAGGCTACAGCGACCACACGATGGGCACCGAGGTGCCTGTGGCAGCAGTGGCCATGGGGGCTGAAATCATAGAGAAGCATTTCACGCTTGACCGCAACATGGACGGACCGGACCATAAGGCATCGCTTGAGCCTCAGGAGCTCAAGCTGATGGTTGAGCAAATCCGCCACATCGAAACGGCATTGGGCGATGGCGTGAAACGTCCTAACAGGAGTGAGGAAGAGAATGCAAAGGTGGTGCAGAAATCCATTTTGGCTAAACACCCCATCAAGAGGGGTGAGACCCTTACTCCCGACATGCTGACATTAAAACGAGCGGGAAGCGGAATCAGTGCCACTCACTGGGACTTGGTCGTAGGCACCCATGCTGTGAAAGATTACGAAATTGATGAACCCATTCAATTATACTGATTTATGAGAACATTAGTCGTCATACCTGCCCGTGGGGGCAGCAAGGGCATACCTCATAAGAACATCAAGCCTCTTAATGGCAAACCGCTGATATGCTACAGCATAGATGTTGCCCGTCAGTTCACGTCAGATGAGCATATCTGCGTCACCACAGATGATAACGAGATTATCCGCGTTATGGAGGAGTACGGACTGAAAGTACCGTTCAAACGTCCTGCTGAGCTTGCCACCGACCATTGCGGGAGCAACGAGGTGATCCAACATGCTTGTCAGTTTTATTTCAATCAGCAGAAAAATTACGATGCGATTCTCCTGCTGCAGCCCACATCCCCATTCCGCAAGGTGGAATTTCTGAAGGAAGCCGTAGCACTTTACGATGACAGCATCGACATGGTCACCAGTGTCAGGCCATCCTCTTGCAATCCCTATTATGATGGTTTTGAAGAAGATTCGGAAGGGCTGTTGAAAATAAGCAAGGGAGACGGTACAATTCAGCGCCGTCAGGACGCGCCCTGTGTATGGCAGCAGAACGGCTCCATTTATGTCATCAACCCTAAAAGTCTGATGGAGAAAGGCATGGCGAAATTCACACGTATACGTAAATATGCGATGTCAGAACTTTGGTCTGTGGATATTGACACACCGTTCGACTGGAAGGTGGCAGAACTGATTATCGGTGAAAAAATGTTAGTTTTATGAAAAATCATATCATCAGCCAGGACATCACGCTGTTGGAGGCGTTGTCGCGTATCAACTCTTTGCCACCCGAGCCTTTGGTGCTCTTTGTCGTTGATAAAGAGAACAGAATGGTGGGGACGATCACCGACGGCGACTCGCGCCGTGCGCTCATAGCCGGAGCTTCAGTCAACGACAAGGCGGAAAAAATCATGCATCGTAACTTTAACTTCATGCGTGTTGACGACATAAAGAATGTGTTGGAAATCCGCCGGCAGAAGGAGAAGAACATGAAGTTAGTTCCTGTGTTGGACGAACAGCGCCACATAAAAGACATCATCAACCTGGAAAGGTTCAAGACCCGCCTGCCCGTTGATGCCGTGCTGATGGCGGGCGGCAAAGGCGAGCGCCTGCGTCCGCTGACAGAAAAGACTCCTAAACCGCTGCTGAAAGTGGGTGACAAATGCATCATCGACCATAATATCGACCGGCTCATCACCTATGGAATCCAGCATATCAACGTGACAGTGAATTATCTGCATGAGCAGATAGAGGAGCATTATCAGGAACCCCGCAATGGCATCAAAATCGTGACAGTGCGTGAGCCGAAATTCTTAGGGACCATTGGCAGCATCAAATTCGTGAAAGAGTTTTTCAACGACACCGTCCTGCTGATGAACAGCGACCTGTTCACCAACATCGACTACGAGGACTTTTTCCTGCATTTTCATCAGCATGAAGCGGAGATGTCGGTTGCTGCCATCCCCTACAACGTGAGCATCCCCTACGGCATACTCGACCTTGAGGGACGTAATATCCAGGGGCTGATAGAGAAGCCGAAATACAACTATTATGCTAATGCCGGCATCTATCTCATCAGGCGTGAGGCACTGAACGAAATACCTGATGACACATTCTTCAACGCCACCGACCTGATAGAGAAGCTGATATCCCAGAACCGCAAAGTTATCCGTTATCCGTTGAACGGCACATGGATTGACATCGGCAACCCACAGGAATATCAGAAAGCCCAGGATTTGGTGAAGCACATTTAAAAAAACATTTGTCAAACACAGCAATAATAGTTTTTTTCAAATAAACATTCATTTCAATATTTTAATTTACAGGAATTTACAGAATTATTACTGAGTAGTTCTTAATTCTCTGATACGAAATACAGAACTTAAGTAACATGAGTTTTAAAAGCAAACTTAAGACAAAATTGATTCAGGCCGCCTTCCATGTGTTCCGTATATTCCCGTTGCAGGACAAAGTTGTTGCTACGACAATGCGCGGAAGAAAATACGGCGACAACCCGGGCTATATCCTTGAATATCTCCACAGCGTGCGTCCCCAACTGAAAATGAGGTGGCTACATCATATCACTTTTAATTATTCAATACCTTCTTTTATCAAATCAGTGTCTTATTACAAAAGTAATCTCCGGAAAGTCTATGAAATGGCGACTGCCAAGGTTTGGATTAACAGCCACTGCTTTGAGCCATATATCCGTAAGCGCAAAGGCCAGCTCTTCATTGAGACCTGGCACGGTGGCTTAGGCATTAAGAAGATAGAGGGAGACCTTGAGGAAATCCGCTCATCAGCGCATTATATGAATGAGCTTCACAACACCAACAAGATGGCAGACGTGTTTATCTCTCAGTCTGACCATCTGTCCCGCATCTACCGAACCGCTTTCGGCTATGAAGGCCCCATCTATAAATGCGGATATCCCAAGAACGACTGTATTCTCAACGATGACGGCTCATCAAAGCAGCGTGTTCATGAACAGTTGGGCATCCCCAACTCCATTCATCTATGCCTCTATGCCCCCACGTTCCGCTCTAGTTTTGAGAAGACCGGGAAAGTGGATTTCAGCGTTTATGACATAGATTTCAATCGTCTCCACGACAGTCTGACAAGGAAATTCGGAGGAGAATGGATGATTTTGCTGAAATGGCATCCTATCATGCTGAAGTCCATCTCCGGATTCAGCTACGACCAGTCAAAGGTAATGGATGTGACCAGCGAGAATGACATGCAATCGCTGATTATGGCAGCCGATGTGATGATTTCGGATTACAGCAGTTGTATTTTCGACGCTGAGCTCCGGCGCATTCCTTGTTTCACGTTCGCCACCGATTTCGAGGCATACAAAGCCGACCGTGGTGTATATTATGAGATGGATGAGTTGCCATTCCCTTACGCCCGCAACAACGAAGAGCTTGAGCAGCACATCATGAGTTTCGACGAAGACGAATATCAGCAGAAACTCAATGCCTTCAACGAGCGCACAGGTCTTTATGAGACAGGTCATGCCACCGAGGATATCGGCAATAAAATTCTGAATTTCATCGACGGAAAGAAGGTTGCGTGGGAATAATCTTTTGTAGTCAGACCCGAAATTGAAATAACGGAATCACGAAATAACGGAATCACGAAATCAAAAAATCACAAAAAATCTAAGGCAAGGAATTTAAATTTATAATGGCAAGAGACACTAAGCGCATAGCGAAGAACACATTGGTTCTGTATGTCAGGATGTTGTTCCTCACGTTGATATCACTATACACCAGCCGTGTGATACTACACTCTTTAGGTGTAACCGACTATGGTATCTACAACGTTGTAGCAGGATTCGTCACCATGTTCTCCATGCTCACATCCGTGTTGACATCCGCCAACAGCCGATTCCTGAACTATGAGATGGGGCGAGGTAACTCAGAGCGCATGAAGACCGTGTTCTCCACTTCCATAGAGATTCATTACGCTCTGGCATTCATAGTAGCCATCCTTACAGAGACCGTAGGCTTATGGTTCTTGAATAACAAGATGGTGATTCCCGCCGACCGACTGACTGCAGCCACCTGGGTGTTCCATATCTCCGTGTTCAATTTCTGCACAGGACTGGTCACCGTCCCCTATAACTCCGCAATTGTGGCACATGAGCGGATGAAGACGTTTGCCTACGTAAGCATCCTTGACGGCGTGGTGAAGCTAGCCATAAGTTTCCTGATTCTGTATAATCCCATCGACCGGCTGATTTATTATGCCATACTGCTTGCCATCTTAAGGATGGTTCTAAGGTCAATCTACCGGAATTACAGTAAACGCAACTTTGAGGAATGTAAGTTCAAGTTTGTAAAGGACAAGGCACTCATCAAAGAGATGTTCTCCTATGCCGGCTGGCATCTGTTCGGAAACTGGTCGAGTGTGCTGAAAGGTCAGGGCGTGAACATGATTCTCAACACATTTTTCGGACCTGTGGTGAATGCAGCTCGCGGTGTTTCCGGGCAGGTTTTGCACAACGTGTCGAAATTCTCCTCCAATTTCATGATGGCACTCCGTCCACAAATAACAAAGTCATATGCCAGCGGTGAACTCAGTTACATGTTTAACCTGGTGTATAAAGGAGCCCGTTTTTCATTCAACATCATGTTTCTGCTTGCCCTGCCCATATTTATCAATGCAGACTACATCCTCCACCTTTGGCTGAAAGAAGTGCCCGACTATGCGGTGATATTCAGTCAGATTTCATTAATAACAGCGCTCATCACCAGTATGTCAAACACCTTGGTGACGGCCCAGAATGCCACTGGAAAGGTGAAATACTATCAGATGGTGGTGGGTGGCATCTTGCTGATGACATTGCCAGTCTGCTATGTGGTCTTGCGGTTAGGTGGAAGTCCTGTCTCAGGTTCGCTGGTGGTGATGTCGTTGGAAATCATCGCCTTGATGGCCCGTCTTTATATGATTCCGCGCACCATCCCCGAATTCAAGCCGTGGGACTATTTCAAACGTGTGATATTTAACAACCTGAAGGTGGTGGCTTGTGCAGCTCCCATTCCGGCGCTTATGTATTTTCTGCTTCCCGTAAACTTTTGGACCTTCTTACTCAACTGCATTGTTAGTTTCGGCTTAGCTGTCTTTGCCATCCTCTATGTCGGCTGCACCCGTCATGAACGTCAAAAGATTTATGGGAAAATTCGTTCTGTTTTATCTAAAGGAAAGAAAAAGAAAAATAATCTTCAAGAAGATGCGATGTGATCTAAATAGAATGTCAAATTCAAAATGAAAAAACTATTCTTCTTTTCAGTGTTCTTTATTCTGGCAAGCGTAATCGTGAGCGGCTGCCGGAAAGATGATGAGGAGTTGGTTGACGACACTCCTCCAGGCATCACATTCACCGACAGCGTAGTGTTTGACACAGTCTGGACCGACAGCGTGGTGCTTGACACTGTAAAGATTGACAGCATCGTGTATGATACCATCAGAATAGACAGCATCGTGTATGACACTATTAGAATCGATAGCATCATTTATGATACTGTCAGAATCGATAGCATCGTATATGATACCGTCAAAATCGACAGCATCGTATATGACACCATACAGACTGGCAATGTGACTGACCCCGAGATTGTTTCACACAACATTCAGGCTTATTTGAAGAAAAAAGTCGCAGACTCTCAGGGTATGTGCATCTGGAACGACAAGGTGTTTGTGCTCCATGCCAAAGGAGCGTGCGATGTTTATGACTTCAAGTCAAAAAAATATTTGGCATCCTTTCAACTTGGTTCTTCCGACCCCCACAATCATTGCAACAGCGCCAGTTGGGGTATTGAGACAATAGCAGGAGCATCCTTCCCTCTGATGTATGTGAACAACGGCCAGGTGGGCGTAGCCTCTCAATGGCAATGCAATGTGGAAAGTATTACCTATACGAATGGAGAATTCAAGTCCGAGCTCGTACAGACAATCACTCTCGATGTATCTGGCTTCAAAAAGGCAGGTTATCAGAAACCATGGGGATGCCCCGGCTATATCATCGACTACGCAAGAGGGGATTTGTGGATATGGTCGGCGAACAAACGCACAACAGTAGCTGCAACGGGGGATTTCTCAACGAACCTCTATCATGCCACAAAATTCAGAATACCCTCGCTGTCGGAAGGCAAGGAAGTGACACTGACCGCCGCCGACATCCTCGACCAAAAATGTTTTGAGTTTGATGCCTACGTCACACAGGGTGCATGTATGCACGACGGTAAGATTTATCATGCCTACGGATTAGGCACCGCAGCAGCACCATCTAAAATTCGGGTTTATGACACCGACCAAGGCATCATATCCCAAAGGATCAACCTCGAAGGCAATCTCGACGTGGAGCTTGAAGACCTAGAGTTATATAACGGCCGGCTGTATATCAACACCTATACCAATTGGATTTACGAGATGACGGACAATCAATAGAATTTGATTCAGTAATATAATCCGTATTTTCAGAATCAATTTAAAGGATATAAAAAGCAAATCAGACTATGGGCAGATATATTAATACAGGAAACAGGCTATTCAAAGAATCTCTTTTGGAAGAGTATGTAGACAAGTCTGAACTTATCTCAGTGGTGAACAGAACTTTATTTACCAGAAGCCGTTACAGCTGCGTGTCCCGCTGTCGGCGTTTCGGTAAGTCAATGGCAGCGGAGATGCTTTGTGCTTACTATGATTTCTCATGCGATTCTCGTGAGTTGTTCGCAAAGTTTGAAATTGCCAAAGATCCATCATTTGAGAAACATCTTAATAAATATCCAGTGATCTATCTCGACATGAGTGATTTCATGACGAAATACAAGGATGAGACAATTGTCACACATATTGAGGAGGCAATTATAACTGAAATCCACGATGCATATCCCGACATACCGCTGAAGGAGAACGACGACCTGATGGATTTGCTGTTCCGTATTTCAGACACCAAAGGCGACCGTTTTATTTTCATCATTGATGAGTGGGATGCCATCTGCCGAGAGTTCTCCCCGGAGACGAAAGCCATGGAAATTTATTTAGACTGGCTACGGCGGATGTTCAAGAGCAAAACAGGGCTTATGGTGTTCGCAGGAGTGTATATGACCGGAATCCTGCCTGTGAAGAAGTTCAAAACTCAGTCAGCGCTAAACAACTTCATCGAGTATTCCATGGTGTCACCAGCTGACATGGCGAGTTATTTCGGCTTCACAAAAGAAGAAGTAAGACTGTTGGCAGAGAAATACAAGATGAGCTTTGATGATTTGGTGAAATGGTATGATGGCTATCAGATAGGCGATGAGCAGTCGATGTTTAACCCCAACTCTGTGATGTTGGCGCTCAATCGCAGGAAATGCGAGAGTTACTGGGCTAGGACTGGGGCTATTGACCCAGTTGAAGATTATATCCGATATAACTATGAGGGACTGCGCGACGATGTCATCTTCATGCTCTCGGGCGGACATTGCAAAGTTGATCCGGTGGGATTTCAAAATGACCTGTCAGAGGTGAACAGCCGCGATGATGTACTTACCGTGCTTATCCATCTAGGATACCTGTCGTATGATTCTGATGAGCAGAAATGCTATATTCCCAACATGGAGGTGGGAAAGGAGATGGAGAATGCCATCAAATCCAACAACTGGACTGAGGTCATCAATGCCTTACGTCGGTCAGAGCAACTGCTTGCCGACACGCTCGAAGGCGACGAGGAAGCGGTTGCGAAAGGCATTGAGGCTGTTCACGATGATAACATCAGTATCTTCTCTTACAACACGGAGAACTCACTCTCATGTGTGGTTAGCCTTGCCTACTACTATGCACGCAACAAATACATTGTACACCGTGAACTGGCATCGGGCAAAGGCTTCGCCGACCTCGTGCTCATTCCCCGCCGGAACGTCAACTCACCAGCCGTGGTCATCGAGCTGAAGAAGGACTCCACATCAGAAGATGCCATCGCACAAATCCGCACACGAAACTACATGGAAAAAGTACGTGAGCACACCCCAGACATCCTCCTTGTAGGCATCAGCTACGATACGAAGACAAAGACTCATTCTTGTAGGATTAAGCAAGACCAGCTATAATTTTTAAGTAAGAATTCATAATTATATAATCGGTCTGTTATCTAATGAAGTAAATTCTGAAATGAAAAATGAGAATAAAGGGACAACCATTCATCTAAATTTCAAATTCTGAAGTCTGATTGACAGGAATTTACGAAATGACGGAATGGTCATAACAAACTATACAACAGCTAATTCATGAAGAAAAAACTCAAGATACAATTTGTTGGTCTTTATGAAGTGAAGAATTTTGGAGACCCAATCATAGCCCAATGTACAGAATGGCTATACAAAACACAATCAGAATTGCCAATCGAAGCAGAACATCTAAATATTAACTGTGTGGAAAGGCATGTTATTCCGTCTGGATTAAGTTTAACATGGTATAAAGCACTGAAAAAAATTAGTAATTCGTGGGCTAATCGTTTCAAAGACAATTATTTTCTCCGTAAATACAGAGAATACTATTCCTCAGCCATCAAGGCAGACACAGACTTGATTGTGGTTGTTGGAGGTGGACTGATAAAATTTCAATATGAATATTTTTTTGCCAGCATATCACAGCTTTTAGATGTTGCCGAAAAGAAAGGTGTCCATGTTGTCTTAAATGCAGTGGGCATTGAAGGGTATGATGCGGAGAACCGTCGGTGTAAATTATTGAAAAAAGCATTAAGGAAAAACTGTGTTCGAAGCATTACCGTGCGCGATGACTTAGAAACACTGATAAATGGATACTTTGATGGCAATCCAACCATGCCTTGCCTAAAAACAGCAGATCCAGCTGTTTGGACTTCAGAAGCTTATAGTATCAAAAAGGTTTCCTCTAGAACAATAGGAATTGGTATTGGACGAGGTGGTCTTTTTAAGGACAATGGCAAGAACTTCTCACCCAAAGATTTTTGTAATCTTTATTGCGAATTAATTAGACAGTTAACTGAAGCGGGATGCCAAGTTGAATTATACACAAACGGTGCAAACCTTGACAACAAATTCGCAAAGAAACTTCATGGGATTCTCCAAAAAGACGATATAAATGTGAATTTGAGAATTCCAGAAACACCTCAAGAATTAGTCAGTCTGATTGCATCCTATAAATGTGTGATTGCAGCACGCCTTCATTCATGCATCGTTGCATATTCACTTGACGTTCCAGCTATGGGTTTTGTCTGGAACGATAAACTTTCACTTTGGGGCAAAAACATTCAAGCCGAGGAGTTCTTTATTGAATTAGAAAATCTGAATGTCAATTATATTATATCCAAATTAGAAAAGCTTTTATCATTTCAATACGACGAAAATCATAAAACTAAATTCCGCCGAACTATAAAACAAAGCATAAGCGGAATCCTAAAAACATTAGAAGATGGAAACTTATAATGAATTTAAGTTATATACTTTGGAATTAAACGAGGAAATATAATTAAAATGAAGCCTTCTTCTATGTGATTCTAGAATTATTCAAAATACATTATTTTAAAATGACACAAAATTATTGATGAGGTATCATTGATTTAACTATTATGGGTGAAAAGAAACGAATTGAATTTATCGATCTGGCAAAAGGGTTCTGTATTATTCTGGTTGTAGCACACCACACATGTAACTTTCATAATGCGGATATGCCTTTACCTTTATTCTTCAAAGCATTCCGAATACCTTTATATTTTTTCCTGTCAGGCTTCTTTTTCAAAACGTATGGCGGTTTTTTGATTTCATGAGAAAGAAGACCAACAAGTTACTGATTCCATTCTCCTTTTTCTATTTGATTGCTTCAGTGCTTATTCCTTTTCTTTTATATCATTTTCTGCACTATAAAATATATCGCACAGTAGAAGACGATTTCCCGTCTATGCTCTTTTCGTTTTTCACTGACGAATATTTTTACAATGGTCCCATTTGGTTTCTTCTCTGCCTTTTTGAAGTCAACATACTATTTTACCTTTGTCATATCATCGCGAACAATTTCCAAAAACATCGTCTGACGGTATTAACACTTTCCACATTTCTATTAGGACTAGTAGGACTAATGCTGGCATATAAGAAAATAAACCTGCCTATGTTTTTAGATTCCTCGCTCACCGCTCTACCCTTCTTCATGATGGGCTATATGGTGAACCGCCATACAAATATTCTTCAACCGAACAAATACGACCGTTATTGGTGGTTTATTGTCATCGCTTGTTTCACAGTTGTTTATATATTAGCAGGAGATCTTACTTACATGACGAACAAAATTGTAGGCCATTCATATTTTTCTCTTTATATCAATGGTTTCTTAGGCACAATCGCTATAATGTATCTCGCAAAGAAAATCATTCACATTCCAATTGTAAGTTATTGGGGCAGATATTCTATAATAATACTGGTTGTCCACAGAATAATACTTCAGTTATACGGATTTTTATTAAAACAGATAGGACTTTTCGATTCCAGCTATCTGTCTATCTCTATAAATATTTTATTGACATTATTCACCTTCCTGTTGCTTATTCCGCTGATGAAAAAATACATGCCGCACGTAACAGCGCAAAAAGATGTGATTTGAACACTATTGATATCAAAAAGTAATAGACTTTTACAATAATTATCATTGAAAATAATGAGAAAATTTCTTTTTGTTATAGTATTTATCTTTGCAATCATCAATATTATAAGCAGTTGTAACAAAGATGATGACGACTTAGAAAAAGGCTCAGAGAACAAAACAACAGAAAGGACACTCTACGACACCATCGTGGTGGACAGTATTGTACACGACACTATTGTGGTGGACAGCATTGTTTACGACACTATATATGAAGACAGTATTGTTTACGACACCATTTATAAAGACAGCATTGTTTATGACACCATCTACAAGGACAGCATCGTGCACGACACTATCTACGTGGACAGCATTGTTCACGACACCATTGTACTATATGGTTTTTCTGTGCTCGGTAACTCTATATCCACTTATAAAGGTTATGTCCCAGATGGCTACCCCTGCCATTACAGTTCATCAAACATGAAAGTGCAGGAAACATGGTGGATGCGGTTCGCCGACTTGAGCGGAATTCCACTTAACTCTAATGCTTCCTGGTCTGGTTCCACTGTGTCGTCAGCGTTAAAAAGCACAGATTCATGGTTCTTCTCCGACCGTCGCATCAACGACCTGTCAAGAAACGGAATTCCCCGATATATATTCATACTCGGTGGAACCAACGATTGGAGATCAAACAAATGTGCCTTGGGTACGTCTTACACAACACTGAACAAAGCTACCTTTTCTGGTGCTTATTCACTTCTTCTCAACAAGTTGAAAAAACGCTACCCCTATACAGATATCATATGTATGTCAATTCTTCCGCGAACACAAGGTTTTTACACACCAAACGACCAAGGCTGGACCATTCACGATGGTGATTCATGCATCAGAGAAATCGCCACAATGTATGGAGCGCAGTTCATTGACATGTCAGGCTGCGGAATAGACCAGCCGCTAACAGACTACACTGAAGACGGATTGCACCCAAACGCTGCAGGCATGAAATTGGTAGCAGAATATCTATACCAGAATTTTATTAAAAGTTACTGATAAGATATCATTCATATCTATCATTTATTAGTTACGATTAAATTGCCGTTTTTTTAATTTGAACATGAGCAACCAAGCAACAGTAAAACAGCGTATCCCGATTTATGATTATGCACGTGTGTTCGTGGCATATTTAGTTGTTTTAGGCCATTGCCTTCCAGAAGACTATAAACTCCGTACTGCTATTTACGCTTTCCACATGCCTTTCTTCTTTCTTGTTAGTGGTATGCTGCATAAAGAACTGGGGTATATTCCTTGGAAAAAATTATTCCGCACACTTATTATCCCCTATTTTTTTTTCAATGCCCTATACTTTCTGTTGACACCGTTCCTTATAAAGGCCAACATCATCTATGAACTTAACAATTATAAATTTGACATGAGTAAAGGAACGCTTACAATATATGTCGATTTCTTTATTCAGTGGTGTAAAAATTTCATAAAGGGAAGCACAACCCCAGACGGACCCACATGGTTTATTTTGGCATTGTTCTGGTGCAAAATTTTCACGTCTTTGATTCTGAAAAGGAAGATTTGGTTTATAATTATAACTATCTTGATGTTCGTTTGCCTTTATTTTCAATTTTATTATTTAATGATTGGTAATGCAATGATGGTGATGCCATTTTTTCTGGTCGGATACTTTTTCAAGCTGAAACCAGTGGAATTTCCTTCCAAACATTATTATTCATTATTTATAGGTATTATTTTGATTATCATAAGCGTTCTGCTAACCAGATATAATGGTAAGATTTCAGTTTGGCGCATAAAATTCGGGCATGCTCCCCATCATCTGGCTGTCGTTATCTTCTATCTGAATGCACTTATAGCATCATACGGCGTTTTACATATATTCAGATTATTTAAAGAAAACAAATTAATTACCATTTGTGCGAATGCATTAATATCAATTTTATGCATACAGTACCTGTTCTGCTATCCTTTTAGAACATATGGAGATAGAGACAATGTCTATTTATGCTTGGGAGTGTCTTTAGTGATTTTCATAATTTGTGTTTTTCTACATTATCTGATATTAAAATATTGTCCAATCGTATTAGGAAAAGAAAAAAAGAAAGAACAAAAATAAATTATGCGCATTTCACTATCTTTTTCTTGAAAAATAATCTTTTACACAATATTATCGGAAATAAAGCATCCTTATTTTAACAGCCATTAAATTAACGGCCATTAAAACAACAGAATCCAAATTAATGAGATTGACATGATAGCCATCAACGAGTTCAGCCACCAAAGAATTCAACAGCTACACATTAATCTTCAGGGCACTCTCCATTGAGGATTTATAATAGATGCAAGACACGCAAGACGCTGCAGCCTCTCATCACGATGGATAAATGAATAAAAAGGAAAAGAATGTTATAATAAAATAAATTCAGTAGATAAAGAACTAAAAATATGAACATTGCAATGATATTCGCCGGCGGGTCCGGCAAACGCATGAACACAGTGTCGAAACCCAAGCAGTTTCTCGAACTCCGTGGCAAACCGATTATCATCTACACGCTTGAGCTGTTCGACCTTCATGAGGAAATCGACGGCATCGTGGTAGTTTGTCTGGAAGCCTGGATTCCCTATCTGAAAAAGATGCTGAAGAAATTTGAGATTACCAAAGTGGTGGAAGTTGTGCCCGGGGGTGCCACAGGTCAGGACTCTATTTACAACGGGCTGGAATGTGTGGCACGGCATTATCCCGACGACAGTACGGTGCTGATTCACGACGGTGTGCGCCCGCTCATCGTTCCTCAGACCATCACCGACAATATCCGGACCGTGAGAGAACATGGTAACTGCATCACCTGCGTTCCTGCCACCGAGACATTTATGGTGAAACAAAGCGACGGCTCGTTTGTGGTTCCCAGCCGCCCCGACTCGCTGATTGCCCGCGCCCCGCAGAGCTTTATTCTGAAAGACATTCTGGCAGCCCACCGTCAAGCTCAGGAAAGCGACAAGCACGACTTCATCGACAGCTGTACGATGATGCGCTACTACGGACATACGCTCACAACGATTATCGGTCCGATGGAAAACATCAAAATCACCACACCAACCGACTATTTCGTGTTCCGAGCCATGGTGGAAGTACATGAGAACCAACAGATTTTCGGCTTCTAAAGGAAATAAACTTCTTCACCTCTTATATTTAATTTTTTAAATAGAATTAAAACCATAATAAATGATTTCATTTCATCATCCAATTGTAAGCGAAGATCTTGCGCAAATCTGCTCCACCCGCACCGACTGGACACGTTTTGCCGGCAAGACCGTCATGATAACCGGCGCCACAGGCATGCTCGCCACCTATCTCACCTATTTCTTCCTTTATCTGAAAAAGGAACAGAAAATTGATTTACGGCTGATTATCCTATGCCGTACAGAACGGAAAGCCAAGGCACTTTTTGGCGAACAATTCGACAATGGCGACATGGAACTGCTTCTGCAGGACATCTGCGACCCGCTCACACTCACCGACAAGGTGGATTATATTTTCCATCTGGCAGGCAATGCCAGCCCGAAGTATATCAACACCGACCCAGTGGGCATCATCACCGCCAACATCATCGGCACTCGCAACGTGCTTGAGTTGGCAAGAAAATCAGGCTCGAAAGTGTTTTTCGCCTCCACCCGTGAGGTGTATGGCGCGAACGAGGGCAAGTTGCTGCTGGATGAAGACTCATTCGGCTATATCAATCCGATGGACAACCGCTCATGCTATCCGGAGAGTAAGCGCGCTGCGGAGACGCTCCTCCGCAGCTATTTCAACCAATACGGCGTGGAAGTGTATGTGGCACGTATTGCCCACACCTACGGTCCCGGCATGCAGATTGAAAACGACGGAAGAATCATGGCCGACCTCATCGGCAACGCCGTAAGAGGAGAGGACATCGTGTTGAAGAGCAAAGGGGAAGCTCTCAGAGCCTTCTGCTATCTCTCCGACGCCATTTCCGGCATCTTGACCATCATGATGAACGGTGAGGCAGGGGAAGCTTACAACCTGTCGAACGAGACGGAGGAAATATCCATCCTTCAGCTGGCAGAGCTGATGGTGGAACTTTCGGAGGGCAAATCACAGTTGAAGTTCGACATTCCTCCCACAAACACCGGCTATTGCAACTATCAGCGTGTTGCGCTTGACAGCCGGAAAATCAATGCCATCGGCTTCCGTCCGCAAGTGCCGCTCAGAGAGGGCATCCGACGCACTATCCAAAGTTTTATTGCTTCCGAATGATTTACCCCCCCAATCCCGAAGGAATTAACTTCAAATGCAATTTTAACTCTCATCCAAAGGATTAACTCCCTTTTGAATAATTAACTCCCATTTAATCTAAAAATGTTCAAACTATTCTTTTACGGATTAATCGCCAAATTCCTGAATTTGTTTATCAAGACCAGGGAAAAACACTGGGCATTCAGTGCCGATTATGGCAAGATGTACCGCGAAGGCTCCAAATACCTGATGGAATACATGCTCAAAGAGCACCCCGACTACCAATGCACGTTCTTCACCATGAACAAAGCCGTCTATGAAGAATTAAAGCAGAAGGGCATTCCGTGTAAGATGAACCTCTCCATTGCAGGAATTATCGCCATTGCCAAATGCTCCGTGGTGTTCACCACCCAGTCGATTTCAGATATCCGTTATGCCTTCAAAAAGAAAAACCGTCACTACTACTACATGACCCACGGCATGCCCTACAAACACGCCTGGGCAATGCTTCCCAAAAACCATATAGCCAACCTTATCAACAATTCCAAGTGGAAGAAACGGAGAAACAAGATTTCCGCCAGTCTGACCTTGGGCTATAAGATGAAGGACGTGAGCTTCATCCCTTCCTGCTCTGAGTTTCTGAAAGGCTGGCAGGAAAAGGAATTCCCGGGCATCAACATCCGTGTGACAGGCATGGCACGCAACGACGTGCTTTTCGACGAAGAGCGTATGCGGCAGGAGCAGTGGATTGACGGGACGGACGGGAAGTTCGTCATCGTGTATATGCCCACCCACCGTGGTTACGGCGCCGGTGAGGTGTCGCCAATCCCTTTTCTCAACCGTCCAGATGTGCAGAAGTGGCTGGAGGCTAACAACGTGGTGCTATTGGTGAAGAATCATCCGAATATGGTGAAAAAGATGAGCACCGTGGTCGATACACCATGCATCAAAGACATCTCGAAAGCCGGGCTCGATCCCCAGGTGTGCATCTATCACAGCGATGTGCTTATCACCGACCACTCCAGCGTGTGGATGGACTATCTGCTCCTCCGACGCCCCATCATATTCTATCTGTACGATGATTTCGAGCACGACGATGTCGGCACCTACTACGATATCCGGCAGGAGCATGTGGGACATGTGTGTGAAGATGAGGACGGGCTGTTTTATTTGATCCAACAAGCGAAAGCGAATTACGCAGCCATGAGCCCGGAAGAAAACGTAATCAGGAAATTCCACCAGTTTGTTGACGGAAATTCATGTGAGCGCATGTTTAATGAAGTAAATAAAGACCTATGATTATAACAAAGGAAAAGTTAAGAAACCCAATCAACTTACTGACTGGTTTTTTGTGTTTCTCACCGTACTACACTCACTTGCCAAATCCGCTCAACAGCTTTGAGCTATGGCTTTTTGTGTTTCTGATCTTCAACAGCCACCGGCTGAACTGGCGGTTCAACAGCCAGCTGGTGATCTGGATTTTCGGCTATATCGTGTTGTTCGCTATAGGTGCCAACTACCTCAACGTGACCGAACTGACAGAGTTCTATCAGATGGGCAGACAGTGGGCGCTGATGATACTGTTCTCCTACGTCGCCTGCCGGTCATTTATGACGGACATCGACAATCTGTACTGGATTTCCCTAGGAGCCGTGATTGGAGGAATTATGATGGGTATCGATGGACTTGGTGTCGTTAGGCTTGGAGGTCACAGGACACTGTACCTCTGCCCTACCATCCTCGCCATGCCGATATGCGCATCTATCAGTTTCTTCAGAAGTAAGAAAATCAGGACAATCACCTTCCTCGCACTTGCCACACAGGCCGGTCTTTCACAGACACGCGGTATCATCCTGTATGTGATTGTCATCTATGCCATTTCCTGGTTCATCTATTCTGCATTCCACAAGGGCAACATCTTCAACCGGTCGTCCATCATCATCTCTTTGGGTTTCGTTCTGGCGTTGGTGGTTTACACCTTCATGGAGGACATCGTGCGAAGCACATCCTCCTATCTTCACTACCGACTCTACACAAAGATGCAGAATATCACAACCACGCGTGAGGACCAGAGCCGTATCAATCAGTACATGCTTTACGTCAACAATTATGATGAGTATATCCTCCCACATGGTTTTTATCTTCGTAGAGGTGCATCGGAATGGGGCCGCACTCATGCCAGGGGAGTGAACGACTCGGGCTATCTGGAATTAGTGTGGACCTTCGGCTATCTTATTTTCTTTATCATCGTGTATCATTTCTTCAAGCAATACCGACGGATTTACCACCGCCGCAAACACATGAAGATAGAGGATTTCATGCTGTTCGTCACATCCACCTTCACCCTGTTTGCCCCGCTTATGGGTTACATGATATGGAAAGCCCCCTTCTCTGCTTGTTTTTGGGGCATCTACATCGCGCTACTCCGCACCTACAACAACAACAGAATCGACAGGAATTTCCGCCGGCAGCTGAGAGGCGGATATTCCGAGCAGTGAAGAGTAAAAAGTGAAAAGCAAATAGTGTGTTTATTTACAATTAGTTTTTTGTTTTTGGCTATTCAACATGCAAAAATGAGAAAATTCCTCATTTTTGCATGCAAATCCAATTATTTTTTTGTAATTTTGCAAAAAATTTGAGAGATGTTAATATATTTTACAGTCAAAAACTACCGTTCATTCAAGCAAGAACGAACGTTCCACATGGAAGCAAGTTCCATCAAAGAACATAAAGCCTCTGTTATACATTCAGGGAGGTTCAAAATTCTGCCCCTGGCCGTTTTCTATGGAGCCAACTCCGGCGGTAAGAGTAATTTGATAAAAGCGATTGCCACAATGTGTGGTATGGTTCGACGCTCAGTGCAGCTTAATGATGGTGACACATTGCCATACGACCCGTTTTCTTTGGATGAGATATCAGACAAGAAGCCGACCCTTTTTGAAATCCAATTCTTAAAAGAAAACGTTCTCTATCGTTATGGTTTTGAATACCAGAAAGAGAAGATTTTATCAGAATGGCTGTTTGAAAAACATTCCGGAGAAAAAGAACATGAGTTGTTTATTCGTTCAAACGACATTATAGAGGTTTCACGGAAACGTTTCCCCGAAGGTGTTGGCAAAGAGGAGTTAACCAATTTCAACCGGCTTTTTCTTTCCTTAGTAGCTCAGCTGAAAGGGAAAAAGGCAAACACTGTGATGAGATGGTTCAGCAACTGTAATGTGTTATTAGGAACCGTCAGTGAAAGATATGAGGAGTCCACACTCAGAATGTTTTTACATCATCTCGACGGTACAGAAGAAGCCCTGAAGTTTTTCAGGGATTTACAACTGGGATTTACCCAATTCTCGGTTAACAAAGTTGACTTCCCTAACAGCACATTCGGCAACGCACCTGAAAAAATCAAAACCAGACTGGAAAAAGACGAAGCTACTGATAGTTTTGTTGAATCTTTAACAACACACAACGTCTATAATGAGAATGGATTCGTTGTGGGAGAACGCCATTTTCACAAGAATCAGATGGAGTCGGAAGGGACTAAAAAACTGATTGAATTCTCTGGTCCTCTTTTTAACACGTTGCTTGAAGGGAAAACATTGATTGTGGATGAACTGGATGCAAAATTACATCCACTGCTTACTAGAAACATCGTACTTCTTTTTATGAATCCTAATGTAAACAGACATGGTGCACAACTTATCTTTGCAACACACGACACCAACCTTTTAGATTTGGGAATCATCCGACGCGATCAAATATGGTTTGCAGAAAAAGACAACGTGGAATCAACTGATATTTACTCTCTCGTGGAATTCAAGGATGAAGATGGAAAGAAAGTCCGTAACGACCGCGACATCAAGCGCGATTATATTTATGGACGGTACGGAGCTATTCCTTTCATTGGGAAATAACAAGCGTGATGAGCTATTCAAGAAAAGAAGAAATTGCCAGGATAAGACGAGAACGCAAGGAAGCCAAGGCGTCCAGAAAGCGCAAAGTAAATGTCCGCGAAAAGCTGGTGCGTTTTCTGATTGTATGTGAAGGATCAAAAACTGAACCTCACTATTTTGAGTCACTTATCAACAGTTACATTTCCACAGTCAGGGAAGTTACGATTGAAGGTGAGGGAAAAGGGACTGTTACCCTTGTTGACAGAACTTTGGAAATAAAAAAGCAATTGGAACTTTGTAACTCCATGTCTTTCGACCGCATCTGGGTGGTGTTCGACAAAGACGATTTTAACGATTTCAACGAAGCAATTAAAAAAGCCGGCAGATTAGGATTTCAAGCAGCATGGACAAATGAAGCGTTTGAATTATGGTATTACCTACATTTTGAGTATTTGGACACAGGAATTGGGCGCAAGGCATACATTGAAAAAATCGAGAGTATATTAAGAAAGAGAATGGGTGATAATAATTATATATACAAAAAGGGAGATTCTCATTTTTATGAGATCCTTCAGAATTACGGTAATGAAGATATGGCAAAAACTTTTGCCAAGCGTTTACGCAGTTTATACACCGACACAAATTATGCAAACCATAAGCCTTGCACAAGGGTGGATTTGCTTGTAGGGGAACTGGAACACCCTGAATATCTTCTCCACAAAACAAACAAACAGTCTAAATACTGCTAAGAGGTAGAAACTAAAGCTTTTATAAATATGGAATTTAATTATGACATCTCCGTTGTGTTGGGTTCAAAGAACCGCAAAGGGCTGATAAAAGCAACGATTCAGTCTATACGCGAGAATCAGTTCAACGGAAAAATTGAGATTATCGTAGTTGACGGAGGTTCGACCGACGGCACATGCGACTGGCTTGCCAAGCAAAAAGATGTGTTCACCATTGTGCAACCCAACTATTCGATTGTAGATTCCGAAGGGATAAAATGCAGGGCACACACATGGGGCGAGTTTATGAATATCGGATTCAAATATGCACACTCCGACTACATCGTGATGGTGAGCGACGACCTGCTCCTTGCGCCTGGATGTCTGCAGAAAGGCTACGATGAGATGCGGCGCCGGATCGACGCTGGCGAGAAAATCGGAGGCGGAGCCTTTTATTTCCGCGAATACCCCAAGCACGACTATTTCCGGGTGGTCGGCCTTCCTAAGGGCTATATCAACATCAACCATGGTTTCTATTACCGTCCGGCTATGGAGGCAGTAGGCTGGCTTGACGAGACATCATACAACTTTTATAGCGGAGACGGTGACTTCGCCATGCGCCTGAACATGGCAGGTTGGAAAACCATCATACTTGAAGATTGCTTCGCCCTGCACCTCACCCACCTGCCCAAACGTAACAAGACCAAGCCAGCCTGGCACGTGCGCGACTCAAACACCTTCAAGACCAAATACCCGTTTGAACGAGAGCGCACAATAATCAAATCGGATAAAACACCAGAAATCAACGCACAACCATTCTGGCGTCATGCCTTGAAAAATGTGCTTATGGGCTGGTATGCAGGGAAAAGAACAAAACAAAATAGTCACAAACTAAAAAAGAATTAACATGGACATTCAGAATTTTATTGCAAATTTTGCAAAAGCAGTTGAGCTTGACGACTGCGAAGGACTGGAATCAGAAACAGAATTCAGAGACCTTGACGACTGGTCATCTTTGGCCGGACTCGCTGTAATGGAGATGATAGAAAAAGAATATGGAGTGAAGATTTCCGAGTTTCAAATACGCCGGGCACAGACGATAGGCGAATTAGCAGAGCTAGCCGAAGGCAAAAAATAAAGAAGACGACATGACATATAAGAAATTCATAAAGAGTGTGAAATATTTCCTAAGAAATTTTCTCACTAGCATGCCCTATACCATTTATTTCAACTTTCATTATCTTCCGTTCAAGCAGGCAATCAAACTGCCTATACTCATTAGGGTACGAAACCTTTCCGCCTGGTCGCTCAAAGGGAAAGTAATCATAGAAAGTGATAAGATTCGGTTCGGAATGATTAAACTGGGCTCAAAACATAAGTTTTATTACAAGAAAGGAATCTGTCTTCAGAACCGTGGTGGGACGATTATCTTCAGAGGAAAAGCTTTCATCGGCAACGAGACAGTGATACAACTGGCCAAAGACGCGAAACTGATTTTTGGTCCCAATTTCGGTTGCTCATGCTCAAAATTTCTCTGCAGCAAACATATTGAGTTTGGAAAGGACTGCATTGTTGGTATCAACTCAACTTTTTTCGATTGCGACTTCCACCTTATAACGGATTTAGCGTCGAAGCGCTTCGTCAACCCGGCCTCACCTGTAATCATCGGTGACAACAACTGGGTGGGTTACCGTTCGTTTATAATGAAAGGCACACGCACACCTAACAACATCATCATCAGGGCAAACTCCATTCTCGATAAAAAATACAAAGTTCCGGAATACTCTATCATCGGAAGTAAGACCACCACAGAATTGCTGTCGTATGGCTATTGGCGCAATCCCAACAACGACAATGTGGCAGCCAACAAGGATAGGGTTATGCGTCCAGAAGACCTTGAGTTTATTGAATCTATTCAGCTGGAAGACCTATAAGTTATGAAGATCGTGACATTTCATGGCGGCTTGGGCAACCAGCTGTTTATATATACTTATTATAAGTGGTTGTGTAAGCAACACCCAGACCACAACATATACGGATTCTATCCCAAACGGGGGTTCACTGCACATAACGGTCTGGAGATTGAGAAATGGTTTGATGTCACCCTGCCTAAGACAACCGTCTGGTCGAATATCATCTCCAATTTCTTCTTCTGGTTCAATAAAATTTTCATAAAGCTGGGAAAACCGCGCCCATTCACTAATAACGATTGGTTCCCTAAAGAGAACGCCATGATTCATCATGGCTATTGGCAGAACAAGAAGTATCTGATGGAAGTGGGGGCGCCTGAGTTCCTTTCTACTTTGCAATTGAATGACAAGAACAAAGCTATGCTTGAACAGATTCAGTCGTGCAATTCCGTGGCTGTGCATATCCGCAGAGGTGACTATTTGGTTGAACGTTTCAGGAAAATGTTCGGTGACATCTGCACACTGGAGTATTATCAGCAGGCTATGTCACAGATAGAGAGTGACGTGGAAAAGCCCGTGTATTTCTTTTTCTCCGATGACATCGACTATGTGAAAGATAATTTCTTAATGGCAAACAAAGTGATTGTGGATATCAATCACGGAGAGAACAGTTTCTTCGATATCTACTTGATGTCGAAATGCAAGCACATGATTATCGCCAACAGTTCTTTCAGCTGTTGGGCTGCCTATGAAAACAGGCAGGGAGGAATGGTGGTCGCTCCAAAGAAATGGCGCAAAGACAGGCCATCACCCGACATTATTCTTGACAGCTGGATTAAAATATAAGTTTTTTTACATTTTACATATTAACGATTTATGTTTAAACTGTTAATGGTATGAAAGAGAATATTGATCTAGTGAGCTTGAGAAAAATACAGTTAGACATTCTGAAGGAGGTTGATGCTTTCTGCAAAAAAGAGGGTCTCCACTACTGGCTATGTGGGGGAACCCTCCTTGGAGCAATCCGGCATAAAGGATATATCCCATGGGATGACGACATCGATATCAGTATGCCACGCCCCGACTACGACAAGTTTCTGTCCCTTTGGAATAAACAAAACACTCACAACAAATTGCGGTTCTTTGATGGAAGTGCTTCCTACCCCTATATGTTTGCCAAAGTGTGCGACACACGCACAAGCCTTGTTCAAACTCAAGTAAACACCCCCGATTTCGGAGTCTATATTGACGTGTTTCCTGTGGATGGCATTACCAAAGGAGGATGGCAGATTTCAGCATATAGAGTGTTGAATTTCTTTCTGTGCAGCAAACGCAGAAAACTCAGCACGTGCTCTTTCTCCAGAAAACTGGTGTATTTGTTCCCGAAAATGATAATGAAGGTTGTTCCTGAGTCTTTTATCATGCGCAAGATGGACAAAGTGATGCGCAAGCATGATTATGAGAAAGCAGATTATGTGGCTGTGATATGTGGTAATTACTACAAAAACGAGAACCTACCCAAATCTTGTTTTGATAAAATTATCGAAGTGGAATTTGAGGGTGAGAAATTCCTCTCGCCTATAGGATATGACCAGTATCTCTCTCAGCTCTATGGTGACTATATGAAAATGCCGCCAAAAGAAAAGCAGGTGACCCACCATCATTTCACCGCACACTGGAAATAAAGAACGTGTTTCGAATTTGTTCAGACATAGGAATAAGTTTTATAATTATTCTATTCAGTAAGACTAAAATAAAAACTTAGTATTAATTAATAAGCGAGATTTAGTCGTTGAGTGAGCCATCGTAGCGGAACAAACGTCTTGTCAGAACGTCTTCGGCTCTTCTCGCCTTAATTACATTCGTTCCAAATGTTTTTTTACGATTACATAATAGAAGCCACAGATATTACATCTTTCCAGATACTGTAATTAATTGAAATTCAAAAAGGATGAAAGCATTGATTTTAAATTCCGGGTTAGGTCACCGGATGGGAGTTCTCACCAGCGAACACCCCAAATGTATGACCGAGGTCAACAGTAAAAATACTATTCTTTCACGTCAATTGAAAATGTTATGCGACGTAGGCGTGACTGAAGTTGTCATAACTACAGGCTATTTTGATGACGTTCTCATTAACTATTGCCATCATCTGGACCTTCCGATACATTTCTCGTTTGTAAATAATCCTCTATACAATGAAACCAACTATATCTATAGTATTTACTGTGCAAGAGAATTATTAAAAGATGACGACATTCTGCTCATGCATGGCGACCTCGTGTTTGAGAATAAAGTGCTTGACGCAGTGATGGAGCACAAAGATAGCTGCATGACGGTCAGTTCGAGGGTTGAACTGCCGGAGAAAGACTTTAAGGCAGTCATAGAAAATGGTAAAATCACCAAGGTAGGTGTCGAGTTTTTTGAGAATGCCCTTGCCGCTCAGCCACTCTACAAAATCAATCAGTCAGACTGGCAGATATGGCTGTCCCAGATTGAGAAATACTGTGAGAGCGACAACAGGAAATGCTATGCAGAGAAAGCGTTTAACGACATATCTGACCAATGCAATCTTTACCCTCTTGATGTGGAGGATGCGCTTTGTGCAGAAATCGACACACCAGACGATTTAGCTGTAGTTTCTGCCAAACTGCGTGAAATCGAACACCGTACGGTGTATATGTGTTTCTCAACGGAATACATCCATTCCGGCCATATATCAATCATCAAAAAAGCGGAACGTTTAGGACGGCTGATAATCGGCGTGCTCTCCGACACAGCCGTTGCCAGTTTCCGGCGCTATCCCATCATGCCGTTTGAAGAGCGTAAATCGTTGGTCAGCAACATTGCTGGCGTATATAAAGTGGTGGAGCAGAGCACACTCAGCTATAAGGACATTCTCCATCAGTTAAAGCCCGACTATGTGGTTCACGGCGACGACTGGCGTGAGGGCTTTCAGAAGCCGATACGCCAGGAAGTGCAGGAAGTACTGGCTGAATACGGTGGAAAACTCATTGAGTTCCCCTACAGTTACGACCCCAAATACGATGATATCGACAAAATGTCGCGGTCACAACTTGCCATGCCAGACATCCGACGTTCACGACTGAAGAAACTGATTGGCATGAAGGGGCTGGTGACTGCATTGGAAGCCCACAGCGGAATCACCGGGTTGATTGTCGAAAAGACGAAGGTTCTCCAGGACGGCAAAACCTATCAGTTCGACGCCATGTGGGTAAGCAGTCTTTGCGACTCCACCGCCAAGGGTAAGCCCGATATCGAGCTGGTGGACATGACCTCCCGCTTTCACACCATCAACGACATTATGGAGGTGACGACCAAGCCCATCATTTTCGACGGTGACACAGGCGGACTGACCGAACATTTTGTCTATACAGTACGTTCTTTGGAGCGGATGGGGGTGTCGATGGTCATCATAGAGGATAAGACAGGCTTGAAGAAAAATTCGCTGTTTGGGACTGAGGTTGTCCAGACCCAGGACAGCATAGAACACTTCTGCGAGAAAATCAAAGCAGGCAAGAAGGCACAGAAAACACCGGACTTCATGATTTGTGCAAGAATAGAAAGCCTTATTCTTGAAAGAGGAATGGACGATGCCCTCAACCGTGCCTTTGCTTTCTCTGAGGCAGGAGCAGATGCCATCATGATTCACTCAAGAAAGAAGGACCCGGCAGAGATTTTTGAATTTGTACGAAAATTCCGTGAGAAGAACCAAGTCACACCACTTGTTGTTGTTCCCACTTCGTTCAACACCGTGACTGAGGATGAATTCAAGGCCATAGGCGTGAACGTGGTCATTTATGCCAATCAGCTAACCCGTACAGGGTTTCCCGCCATGCAGGATGCAGCCATTACCATCCTCACAAATCACCGTGCCAAAGAATGTGACGACAAATGCATGAGCATTAAGGAAATTATCAATCTGATTCCAGAGGAATAACCATTGCTATAATTCACAGAATAAGAAATTAATAATATGATTCAACCAAAAATTTTCATAGAAACACTGAATCGTCATGGCATTGACTTCTTCACAGGTGTGCCAGACTCATTATTAAAGGATATCTGCGCCTACATTCAGGATCACATCGACAGCCGCCATAACATCATCACAGCCAACGAGGGCGGTGCAATCGGGCTGGCAGCCGGCTATCATCTCGCCACAGGAAAGATTCCGGTTGTTTATATGCAGAATTCAGGAGAGGGCAACATCATCAACCCGCTTGCATCACTTACCGACAAAGAGGTATATAACATACCAGTGCTGCTGATTATCGGCTGGCGCGGACGCCCCGGGATTCACGACGAGCCCCAACACATCAAACAGGGCAAAGTCACCCTCCCGCTGCTTGAGACGATGGGCATCAGATATCAGGTGCTGAGCAAAGACGAAGCCACAGCTGAGACTCAGATAGCGGCTGCTGTTGACGAAATGAGAGCCACCAATGAGGTTTATGCTTTAGTCATAGAAAAAGGCACTTTTGAGACATACCAGCTACAGAATGTCATCAGCAACGACCTGACACTCTCCCGTGAAGAGGCCATCCAGACTGTGGCATCCTCTATCGGTGCCGCAGATGTGATTGTTTCCACAACCGGCATGATAAGCCGTGAATTATTCGAATACAGGACATTATGCCAGCAAAGTCATGAGCGGGACTTCCTGACCGTCGGCTCCATGGGACATGCCTCTCAGATAGCTCTCGGTATCGCCCTGGCAAAACCGGAGCGGAGAGTGTGGTGTTTTGATGGCGACGGGGCTGCGCTGATGCACATGGGAGGCATGGCTATTCTGGCCTCCAAACAGCCGGAAAATCTCATTCATGTCGTTTTCAACAACGGCGCACACGACTCCGTGGGCGGACAGCCTACTGTGGGACTTTCTATCGACTTGCCCAAGATTGCAGACGCTGTGGGGTATCAGCATACATTCAGCGTAAGCGACAAAGACAGCCTTCAACGTGCAGTGTCAACAGTGAAAGATCTGAGCGGGCCCGTATTACTGCAGGTTTGTGTGAAAAAAGGCAACCGGAAAGACCTGGGACGTCCCACCACAACTCCGATAGAAAACAAGGAAGCTTTCATGCATTTTTTAAAAGACTGAAAACGATGCAAACTATCTTTCAAGGAATTCAACATCTGAAAACAGCAGTTGAGGGCAGCTCTAAAGTCTTGCTGGTCTGCGACAGCTCTTTTCCGTTCCTTTCCATCAAATCCGACATAGAGCAACTGCCTGTTCCATATGTGATATTCAACCAGTTCTCCCCCAACCCGCTGTATGAGGATGTCTGCAAAGGAGTGGAGTTGTTCAACAACGAACATTGCGACACCATTGTAGCAGTCGGAGGCGGAAGTTCCATCGATGTGGCAAAATGCATTAAACTTTACTGCAGAATGAATCCCCGGACACTGTTTTTAGAGCAGCCATATCAGGATACCGGGATAAAGCTGATTGCCATCCCAACCACAGCAGGAACCGGCAGTGAGTCAACAAGATACGCAGTCATTTATTATAACGGGAAAAAACAGAGTGTCACACATGAATCCATCATTCCCGATATCGCTATTCTTGAGCCTAAAGTCCTGAGATCCCTGCCACTCTACCAGAAGAAATGCACAATGCTCGACGCCTTGTGTCAGGGAATTGAATCTTGGTGGTCGGTCAACTCCACAGATGAGAGCAAAACCTACTCAAAAGCTGCAATCAGCCTGATAATGCATCATTGGCGTGACTATATTTTTAGAAACACCGATGAGGCGGCAGAGAAAATCATGGAAGGGGCGAATTTTTCCGGAAAAGCCATCTGCATCACCCAGACAACTGCCGCCCACGCCTTCAGTTATAAAATCACATCGCTTTACAAGCTGCCTCACGGCCATGCAGTTGCTGTATGTCTTCCTGATATATGGGATTTCATGCTCAGCCACCCTGATAAATGTATCGACAGCCGGGGAATTAACTATGTATCGTCAACATTCCAGTCAATTGCAGACGCAATAGGCGCATCTTCTCCACAGGAGGCTATTTCCTCATTCAGAACCATGATGGAAGAAATGGAGATGGGCTACCCGATATCCGATTCAATGGAACAAGATATTCACATTCTCAGCACATCGGTCAATCCCGTCCGTCTCAGGAACAACCCAATTGAGCTGAACGATGAGGATATAAAGAGTTTATATGAAAAAATAATCAGAACATCTCAAAATTAAAGTATATGAATATCGCATTATTAATTGCCGGCGGTTCAGGCAACCGCATGGGACAAGACATCCCCAAGCAGTTTATGCATGTGGATGGCGCACCGATTATTATCCACACGATGACCTGTTTTCAGCATCATCCCGATATTGATGCTATTTCGGTTGTCTGTCTAAAAGGATGGGAAACGGTGCTTCAGAGTTATGCCAATCAGTTTAATATAACTAAACTGAAATGGATTTTCCCTGGAGGGAATTCTGGTATGGAATCTATCCATAATGGAATTTATGGTTTGAGAGAGGCAGGTTGCGACGATGAAGACCTGGTGTTGATTCATGACTCTGTCCGACCGTTGCTTTCCCAGGAAATCATCTCGTCGAACATAGCCATATGTAAAGCATACGGCTATGCCATCACAGGTATCCAATGCCGTGAGGCCATACTTGAGAGCGACGACGGATTCACCACCACCACCAGCATCCCGCGCGACCGGCTGATACGCACACAGACCCCTCAGACCTTCAGGTTAGGGAATATCATCAAAGCCCATGAGGAGGCAAAAGCAAAAGGAATCACTAACTCTGTGGCTTCCTGCACGCTGATAGCTGAATTGGGCTGTGACCGGGTGATGCATATTGTGCCTGGCAGCGAGAAAAATATCAAGATAACAACGGTGGAAGATCTTGAGATGATAAAAGCGCTCATGCATACTTCCAAAGACGAATGGCTCAAATAATAACCCATGACCTACAAAACCGACATCTTATCCGTAGCCAATTCGGCACTGCCCTGGCATGAGCTGGACGGCACAAACATCTTGATTACTGGTGCAACTGGGCTGATTGGCAGCTGTCTGGTGGATGTGCTTATGGCCCGTCCGGACAGCATGTTCCATGTGTATGCGGCAGGAAGGAACGAAGAACGGGCACGCCGGCGTTTCAGCCAGTTTCAGGATTCCGATTCATTCCACTTCCTGAAATACGATGTGCTTGAACCTCTTGCCAGCGACATCCACTTTGACTATATCATCCATGCAGCCAGCAATGCCAGTCCGAACTTCTTTGCGAATCATCCCGTGGAAGTAATGAAATCAAACATAGAAGGGACTGTCAACCTGTTGGAATACGGACTACGGCACGGCATGAGGCGGATGCTGTTCGTCTCAACCGGAGAAGTTTATGGTGAGGGCGACGGACGTGTGTTCACTGAAGACTACAGCGGCTATGTGGATTGCACTTCGGCCCGTTCATCATATCCATCGTCAAAACGCGCGGCGGAAACACTCTGTGCAGCCTACATTCAAGAGTATGGCGCCGATGTGGTGATTGCCCGTCCCTGCCATGTGTATGGACCACATTTCACGGAGGCGGATAACCGCGTGTATGCACAGTTTATCCGCAATGTGCTCCGTGGCGAGGACATTGTGATGAAGAGCACTGGCGAGCAATTCCGGTCGTGGTGTTATGTGGCGGACTGCGTTTCTGCGCTTCTGCATATTCTGCTTAAAGGGAAAAACGGTGAGGCATATAACATTGCTGACCCTAACTCAAACATCTCCATCAGGGAGTTAGCTGAGATGGCAGCCGGGATCGGCGGACAGCAAGTGCGCATCGAACTGCCTTCCGACGCAGAGCGAAGAGGGTTTAACCGTGTGACTAAATCGGTGTTCTCCACAGAGAAACTGGCTTCCTTAGGATGGAAGGTAGAGGGAACAATGTACGACAAGATGAAAACGACAATAGATGTATGTCGAGACTCACTATTGGGTGTTAAATAAACATATCTTAAAACAACATAAATCAGAATCAATGAAAAAGAAATTCAGTCGTATTTGTAATGTGAATACGCAGTATTCTTTATTACTGTATCTAGTGTACTCCTCATGGGACGAAATATGTGACACTTTTTTCATTTTTGCAGGTAATGCCTTTAAGAGATTTAATGCCAAACAAAAATTCAAATATTATAATCAAGACTTTAGATGGATTAGTATTCCCGTCATCTCTTTCTATGTCAACATTCTACATTACTGGTATATTAAAAAAACCAGACTTCCCAAATTTTCACATGCACAGTTATTCACACAGGATCATCTGCTTAAAGATAACATTCTCATTTGGAAACATCCATACACCTTGATTGAAGATGCGCCTCATTGTTTCAGAGACACCTATTGGTATTCAAAATCAAAAATAAGCAGAGAATATGAAGAAGAGAGAAAAAAAGAACTGACTTACAAACTACTAAAAAAACATATATGTGGTCCTGCTTTTTATAACAGATTTGGCAATAACCCTTTATGCACAGACGTATTATTGACATACGATGATGATTTAGATTATTTAAAGAACAAGAAGCTACATTATATGGATTTCCGAGGGAAATGGGACAGTTTCCCTGAAGAAAAAAAACAATTTATACTAAAGGTTTTTGAGTTAGATGAGGACGACATCAAAATATTCTCATCCAGAAAGATTGTCATTTTCACTCAACCATTAACTATAAAATATTTGTCAAAGGAAAGACACAAAGAAATCTACTCTTCTATCATTAGAAACTATCCACAGAATGATATTATTATTAAAGTTCATCCAAGAGATTTGTATCCATACGAGAATGATTTTCCTGACGCTGTCGTCTTCAGGAAGGCAACTCCCTCCCAATTGTTTGATTTATTGGGGATTTCTTTTGACAAAGTTGTAACATTGTTCTCAACAGCGGTGGTTGGGGTAAAATTCAAGGAGCTTGACTGGTATGGGACAGAATATGTTCCCGAATTAAAAAATATATTCGGCAAGATTGAACCACCTAAACAAAATTGAAAAGACAAAGTATAAAGCAAAAAGATAAATAAAAGACATCAAAATATGCGCCAACAAATGACACTTCAAGACATAAAAGATATAAGTCTTGACCTAATGAAAGAATTTCATAATTTCTGCAGAAAACATGATATTCACTATTCTTTGGCCTACGGTTCCCTTATCGGTGCTATTCGCCATAATGGTTTTATTCCCTGGGATGATGATATTGACATTATGATGACAAGAAAAGACTATGAACGTTTTGTTTCTCTCTACCAAGACAATGATTATTATTCGGTGATTGCTCCAGAAAAAGGGAATAGTCTTATAGCCTACGCAAGGCTTGTGGACAAAAAACGTACGTTTGTAGACGTGGAGGCTCCATGGACAAATCAAGATACTGGTGTGTGGATTGATATATTCCCATTTGATGGTGTGGAAGATGATGAAACAGAATACAATAAAACTGCAGAATACACAAAAGCATTATGGAAAAAAGCATTTGTGGCTCGTCATGCATATGGCAAATTATCTTTTAAATATTCTTTTTGGTTTAATGTCAAAAGATTTTTAAAGAAAATCATATATCGCGACTCGATTCACCGAATATTAAAAGAGCATCTGGATATTTGCAAACGTTATAAAAATAAGGATTACAATTTTGTGGCTAATATGACCTCACTTGGTTTTACCAACCGATTTCCTAAATCTTTTTTTAATGATTTTATAACTGTCAAATTTGAAGATTCTGAATTTCTTTCGATAAAGGAGTTTGATTCCTACCTGCATGACATTTTTGGGAATTATATGCAACTACCCCCAGAAAACAAACGCAAAAACCATGTCTATCACTCTTTTTATTGGATTAAGTGAATTATATGTAATATTTGAAAAAACACAGCCAAGTTGAGATGAAAAAACTATTGGTCATAGTGGTATTCTTCAACCTGTTATCTGCTATCGTGATGGGATGCAGAAAAGACGAAGAATGGGGGGGGGAAACAAATAAAAAAATCGCAATTAAAAATAGTGTGGTGTTTGACACCGTCAGAACCTACGCAATTGACTATGACACCATCAGAATCGATACTATCGTCTATGACACAATACTAATTGACAGCATTGTCTATGACACAATACGGATTGACAGCATTGTCTATGACACAATTAAGATTGACAACGTAAACGAATCAAACAATCCTGATTATTCCACAATATCACGATTAAACGTATATGCTTCCAATTCATTAGAATATCCGTTGCTTGTGGCTCATAGAGGATACATTGTTGCGGGACCACATAATTCAATTCCCAGTTTTATCGGAGCAGGAAAGATGGGATTCTGGGGAATTGAAACCGACTTGAGAATTACGAAGGATAAGATAGTTGTGTGTATGCACGACCCAACCATTGACCACACAACCAACGGCAAGGGAAAAATTATTGACTACACATACGAAGAACTCCGACAATTCAGGCTTAAAGACCAGACATCCACTAAAACAAAGTATCATTATGAGGATTTTTCAGAGGAAGAGCTACGGATACCCACATTAGACGATTTTCTTTCCATCTGTGCGGAATATGAATGCATTCCCTTCATTGAGCTCAAAGTGGATTGGGGAATTATCGATATCTTAATTGAAGCCATCGAGAGACACAATCTGAATGGCAAATGCTACATCATCTCATCGAATATCGAACTCCTAAAAAAAGTAAGGGAAAAAGGCTGTCAGGAACGAATACAGCATATCCACTCAAATGTGGAATATATTGACCAGCTGCTCAAACTCGGAAATGCGGCCGCTTCTTTCAAAATCGCCGACTGCAATGCAAACATTTCTGGTCAATTCGACTACGAGGACTATCATCCAACGAATCCTAAGCAATTGATGGAGATGTGCCACAAGATTGGATTAGGGGCACTGATAGTTGGCGGCGATGACCGGACACATGCCATTAAATCGATTGAAACCGGTGTGGATTATATGTTTACGAACTACTTATACTCTCTCGAATGAATTATTGGAAATTTTCAATATTATCTTTGTGCGCTATCTTTTTTCTTTTATCAAGCTGTGACAAAGAGGAGGATGACTATATTTTTTACCCGGAAGATGTCAACTTAGTTGCAGCATCAAAATTAAATATTTTTGCACACAATTCATTACAGGCACCTCTTTTTGTGGCACACAGAGGATTCGGTGCTGCAGGGCCAGAGAACTCGATTCCAGGCTTTATCGGAGCAGGCAAAGCTGGATTTTGGGGGATTGAGACCGACTTGAGAATTACGAAAGACAAAGTGGTGGTATGCATGCATGACCCGACCATTGACCACACCACCAACGGCAAAGGGAAAATCATTGACTACACATACCAGGAGCTACTACAATTCAAGCTAAAGAACCAGTCGTCTTCTAAGACTAATTATAATTATAATAACTTCTCAAAAGAAGAGCTTCGGATACCCACGTTAGACGATTATCTTTCCATCTGTGCGGAATATAAGTGCATACCATTTATTGAACTGAAAGTGGATTGGGGAATAATTGACATCTTGATTGAGACTATAAAGCGGCACAATCTTCAAGGCAAATGCTACATCATCTCATCAAATCTCGACCTGCTGAGAAAAGTCAGAAAGAAAGGATGCCAGGAACGTATCCAACTGATTCACTCAAGCGTGGATTATATCGATGATCTGCTCAGTCTTGGCAATGCCGCTGCATCTTTCAACATATCCAAATGCAATGCAAACATTGCAGGACAATACGATTATTATGACTATCATCCGGAGAATCCTGCTCAACTCATGGAGATGTGCCATCAGATTGGACTGGGAGCACTAATTGGTGGAGGTGACGACAGGAAACATGCTATTAAATCAATAGAAACCGGAGTCGACTATATGTTTACGAACTACATCTACACACTCAGTAAATAAATATGAAAGAGTATATCCAGTTCTTTGGACTTAAGACGGGCCTTTCATATGAAGTTTCATGTTCAACCCATAATACTCTATTCACTGTCTCTTTCACAATCTAATTAAGTTTTGATTCTGAAAATTTCATTCTACGTTTCATATTCTATATGAAAGTTACTGTTTATTTATGCAAATAAATAGTCTAAAGATTTGGAAATTTGGAATTATATGTTTATCTTTGTTTGAAATGTTTTATTCGATAATACTTATCGAATGTGACGGAAAGGAAAATGATATAGTTTATTAATAATTATATCAGGAACTAAAACCTATTATATGATTATTCTCTAAAATTATTTACTTGAGTACATCAAACCATGGACAGCGTCAATCCTCTTTTTTCCATTATCACTCCATGCTATAATGCAGAGAAATATCTAAAAAACAGTGTGGAGAGCATATTGCACCAACCATTTGAAAACTGGGAACTCCTTCTGATAGACGACGGCTCAGTTGACTCTACTCCTGCAATCTGCGACCAATATGCTCAAAGCGACTCTCGGATTAAGGTGATTCACCAACAGAACGGAGGTGTGAGCGCAGCTCGCAACCGAGGACTAGATGCAGCAACAGGCGAGTGGATTCTTTTTATCGACAGCGATGACTGGTTTACCGATGAGGCCTTCGAAATCTACACCCAATCTATAAAAAAATACAATGCCGACCGTTTCATATTCAACCGATTCAACTACAAATCAGGAACGGCAGTAAAAACCGATCTTCAGCCAGATGTGTTGATTAGGGATACAGACAACATGAAATATTTTCTGTTAGATATGCTTTTTCCTTATTACGACACAGTGAAGAACAAAGTGGTTACAGGTGGAATACGCGGAGTGAACTGCAGCTTATACCGAAGACGGCTCATTGAAGACCATCATATCCGCTTTGAAGCGGGAATCAAGATAGCAGAAGACGCCATGTTCAACTACGACTTCATCAGCCACGCTGAGCATGTGTGCATGCAAAACCGTATGGTGGGTTATTACCGGATAGAAGACTCGTCGGTGATGCACAAATTCAACCCTAACATCGACAGTATTAACCTTCAGACCATCAGGGGATTCAAAAAACGCATAGACCAGGCGATGAAATATGATGATGAATACCGTATCGCCTACATGGGCATGATTGCTGAATGTGTGTTCCGTGGGATGAAACTGAAATACGTGAACCCAGAGAACAGCACCCCCCGAAAAGAGCGCATTAGGCAATTCAAGGAATGGTTTTATCAAGATGAGATTCAGAAAACACTGGATTACAACCTATTGAACATTCTCCCTAAAGGCAAAAAACAAATAATGTGGTGTTTGAAACACAAAATGATTGGAACAGCCATGCGTGTATCCTCGCTGTCAATGGCATATCTGAAGAAAAAAAATAAAATTTAGAAAACAAGTCCTGTTAGCTCCGAAATAAGGACTAAACATAAAAAAACAAAATAATGAAGTACACAGCAAAACATTTCAGGGAGGGTCTTCCTAAATGGAAACGTCAGAAAGACCCTATTTTAGTAAAAGTATTTTACCGTCCCGTTTCATTTTTCGGTGCCAGCTTTTGTGCCAACCATGGTATCTCAGCCAATACGGTATCCTATTTCTCCACCTTTGTGGCAGTAATTGCCTGCGGACTGTTCCTATTCAACTCATATCCCATGCATATCGTTGGAGCTGCTTTGTTCAACGTATGGCTGATATTAGACTGCATCGACGGTAATCTGGCACGGTGCGTGAGAAAACAGCCGTTCGGAGAATTTGCCGACAGCATGAGCAGCTATGTGCTGGTGGGACTGATGGGCGCACCAATAGGGGTAGCATTGTATTTCGACGGAGGGCTGATTGTGGATCCGGGAGCTTTCTGGTTTATTCTAATTGGCGCCATAGCATCCAGCTCAGACAGTCTGATGCGTCTGATATACCAGAAATACAAGAACACGGAGCGTAAATTGGCCGACATGAATGTAGTGGATATCGGTTACGACCAGCGCACAGACACAAGTCAGGTTGGAAGCCTGCGCGTAAGAATTGAGAATGAGTTGGGCATAGGAGGTATTCTCTCATTCGCTGTTTTAATCTGCACCATATTCCATGCTCTGGACATCCTGCTGCTGTATTGCGTCTGCTATTATGGATTGTCTTTTTTAGCCACGGTGTTGATATATTCCAAGAAAGCTATCACCTCCGCAAAAGCCAACGCCGACAAGATGCCTCAATAACAATCTGTCAACAAAGCGATAGCACTTGAATTCCCCAAAAACAATCACAGACGTAGCACAGCAGAACACAAAGAGTTATTCTGCCGTAGCAGTTAATTATTCCGCAGAAATTGACATCTGCAAGGGCGTGGCAATTTTGGCTGTTCTCTGGCATCATTCACTGATTTTGTATCCAGTAAACCTGCTTAATGTGAGATGGTGTCAGTATGTTTGGATTATCGACCAAACCTTTTTCATGCAGATTTTCTTTTTCATCTCCGGATATCTCTTTGCGACCTCACGTCCAAAGTCGTATAAGACCATTCTTCTGAACAAAGCCAAACGACTCTTGATACCCTATTTCAGCTATGAGCTCCTGAATTTGCTGCTGAAACTGCTTGCACCGTCATTGGTAAACAGAAAAGTTGACACGGTTTCAGGCTATCTCCATCAAATGTTCTTTTGGGGAGGCGAATTATGGTTCGTGTATGTGCTGTTCTTCATGTTTGTCGTCTGGGCAATTTGCTTAAAAAAGACGAGTAATAAAACTCAGCTGGCCATTGCTTGCATAATTATTGTATGCTGCAATTTCATCTCAACCGACCAGTTTAACACATTTTTCCTTATAGGAGAGGTCATCCGCTACTCCCCGATTTTCATCATAGGCTATGTTGTGAAGTCCGTCAACACAAGAATCATGTCATCCAATCTGAACATTGTTGCAACAACCATCCTGTTCCCCACTCTGTGTTTGTTGTTTATTGACAGATTCAGAGGAAATGCTTCCTTATGGTTTCTGATGTCGTTTGCAGGTTGTTGGTTTGTATGGACGGTATCCTATCTGATACGAAAATCAGAGATTGCCACAAAAGTTTTAGGCTTTTTCGGAAAAAATTCATTACCTTTGTACTGGCTGAACGGTTTTGCTCTGGTTCTGGCAAGAACAGCTGCCGTAAAAATTTGCCCAAATGACAATACCGTGTTATTGTTCTTCTGTGTTTTCATGCTTTGTATTGCGACAGAAATTCTGATGTTACTAGCTGCTCAACGAACACCTTTCGTTTCAGCTCTAATCGGATGTAACAATCTTAGTAAAAAAAGTTAGAAGAAAAAGAACTGTTGAAATCCTAATTATTTTGCAGTATTTGATATGAAGTTGTTTTTTGAGCTAATAAGTATATCGGTGGGAAATATTCAAAAATTCGACATTTCCCCTAACGAACAAGAATGGGAAGCTATATTTAAAATAGCACAAAAACAAGCCATTTTAGGGATCTTGTTTGACGGGATTGAAAAACTTCCAAACGACCAGCGACCTCCCAAGCAGCTGATTCTTCAATGGTTTTCGATTGTTTCTCAGATTGAGCGCAAAAACCAATTGCTGAATGTACGTTGTAGTCAGGTGACAGAACGGTTTTTGGTCGACAACATTCAGACATGTGTGCTGAAAGGGCAAGGTAATGCAATGCTCTACCCCAACAGACTGAGACGCCAGAGCGGTGACATCGACATCTGGGTAGATATGCGTCCGAAAGATGCCATAAGCTATGTTAAGAAACATTGCAAAAACTGGACAGAGCTAAGGTATCATCATATTGCCATGCCATTAAAGGATGTGATGGTGGAAGTACATTTCCGTCCCGCCTTTATGGACTCATTTGTCAGAAATCACAGATTTCAGAAATGGGCAGCAGCAGCCAAGCCCATACAAATGCAAAACTATTCTGAAAAAAACATTGACAAAAGCTTTCATGTTCCGACTACGGAATTCAATCTAATTTATCAGCTGGTGCATATCTTCCGGCATCTGTTCGACGAGGGTATCGGCCTTCGCCAACTTATAGACTATTATTATCTGCTGAAATCGGTCAATCCCGATAATGAACACTTAAAGCAACAAACTGTAGTTGTACTGAAGAAACTGGGACTGCGAAAGTTTGCAGGAGCAATGATGTGGGTAATGGGCAACCTGATGGGATTAGACAAGAAGCACATGTATTTGGAACCCAATGAGAAGGAAGGCAGTTTTTTGCTTGACGAGGTGATGATGGCAGGTAATTTCGGGAAATATGATCCTCGGTTCGGGGATTTGACCGGTGAGAGTACATGGCATCATTTCTGGAGAAAAATCAAAAGAAACATGAGATTCCTGAAAAGTTATCCAGAAGAAGTGATAAGCGAGCCTTTTTTCAGAATCTACCATTGGGGATGGCGGCTTTTTGCCTAATAACTGTCTTAACTGAAATTATCAATTAACTATAAATAACAGAACGATGAAAACAAAGTTTTTTCTTTTATGCATTGGCATGCTTATAGGCATACATGCGAAAGCTGCTGAAGGCGATACCTTTACTGCCGCCACAGCAGAAGGTGTTGAAATCACCTACGTGATTCTGAGTGAGGATGACCTCACTGTGAAAGTAGGCAACAGCTCAACTGCTGCTATCGACCCTGCAACTGAGGGGACTGTCACCATCCCGTCTGATGTGGAACATAACGACCTTATCTACACAGTGACCACAGTGGCATCCTATGCGTTCAACGGTTGTGCATCGATAGAAGGTGTTGTGATTCCTGACGAAGTGAGCACAATCGGCAAGAACGTCTTCTATGGCTGTTCAAAAATGGCATCAGTGAATCTGCCTACCGGAATCACCAATATTCAGAACTACACGTTCTACGGTTGTTCTTCTCTGACTGAGATTGTAATCCCTGAAGGTGTGAAAACCATAGGGCAGCAAGCCTTTAACGGATGTTCACATCTGACATCGGTGGAATTTCCAGAGGGGCTTCTAAGCATCGGGAACCAGGCATTCAGAGAGTGTTCATCACTGACTTCACTGACATTCCCCTCTACATTAACAAAAATTGATGCTCAGGCTTTCTACATGGACAAAAAAATCACCAAGGTGATTGCGAGAATGGAAACACCATTCTCTTTCGGGAAAAATGCGTTCTACAAAATCTCAACAAGCTGTGGGTTGATTGTTCCAGAAGGAACCAAAGACGCCTACATAGCTGCCGGCTGGGACACAAGCGTTTTCCCAAGAGGTATATTGGAAGGAGAAAATTCGTTGTTCAACGGTCAGACTTTCACAGTCAGCAATGAAAGCGGTTTGGAATTCACATACAAAGTGACCGACACAGAAAACAAAACCGTCTGCTATGGTGATGGTACGAACCCATGTATTGACAATCAGACAGAGGGCGAACTTGTGCTTGATGAAACAGTTGAATACAATGGTGTTACTTATAACATTACATCTATAGGCACAAAAGCATTTTACGGATGTAAGGGCATCACCACTGTGACGATTCCGGCTGCCATCTCCGCTATTGACGCATCAGCATTCCAAGGATGTAGCTCATTGACAAAAGTGATGTCCCGAATTGAAACTCCTTTCGCTTTCGGCAGCAATGCTTTCGCATCCATAAGCGACAAATGCTCACTTCACGTTCCTACCGGAACAAAAAGCGACTATATCAACAACGGATGGACCAGCGCAGTGTTTAAGGGAGGAGTCGTTGAAGGCGACAATGCATTACTTGTGGGCGATACATTCACGGCGAAAGACGCCAACGGCATTGACATTCTTTACACTATCACTGATGTTGACGAGATGCTCGTGAAAGTTGGCAACAGCACCGATCCTGCCATTGATATCTCCACAACAGGTGAAATTTCAATACCTTCACAAGTGGAATATGAAGGTGTGACATATAATGTCAGTACAATTGCAACGAATGCATTTATTGGCTGTGCAGGAATCACAGCTGTTACTATTGGAGAAGGCATCACAACTTTCGGTGCCTCCGTGTTCAGTGACTGCACGGCATTAACAGCAGTAACACTGCCGTCAACGCTTACCACATTAAACCAGAAAGTTTTCAACAACTGTAGTTCACTTGAAACAATCAATCTGCCAGCAGGGATAAAAAGCATCCCCAATTATTTCTTCTACGGATGTTCTTCACTGAAAGAAATCACTGTTCCTGAGGGCGTGGTCAGCATTGGTCAGCAGGCATTCAACGGCTGTTCCAAATTGGAGTCAGTGGTATTGCCAGAAGGACTCCAGACCATCGGTAACCAGTCGTTCCGTGGATGTACGTCGCTTTCAAGCATAGAACTGCCCTCCACATTGAAAAAAATCGATGCGCAGGCATTTTATCAGGATAAGAAACTGGCATCCGTAACAGCAAAAATGGAAACCCCGTTTGCCTTCGGGAAAAATGCCTTCTATAACATCTCAAACATCTGCGGCCTGCATGTGCCGGAGGGAACAAAAAACGCTTATATAGAGAAAGGCTGGACAAAAGAAGTGTTCCGCGGCGGTATTGTTGAAGGCGACGACACACCTACAGCCGGATTTGTGTTCCAGCTGGCAAACGAGGATGGCGTAGATATCGTATATGTGGTGAGAGATGTTGACGAGATGACCGTAAACGTCGGGACGGGCACCGCTGCCGCTGTCGACAGCAGCGTGGGCAACACGCTTACTATCCCCGGCACTATCAATTATCTCAACAACACCTACACTGTTTATGCTCTTGCCAACAAGTCATTTGCAGGCAATGAGAATCTCACAAAAGTTGTGGTACCAGAAAATGTCAACATTATTGGCGAGAGTGCTTTCAGCGGATGTACAGGACTGACAGGCGTGGAACTGCCCTCCACTCTTACCACAATAGGTGCAACAGCATTTAAGGGATGCACTGCATTGACAAATGTGAGTCTTCCTGAATCTCTGACTTCTATGGGAGCCAACATTTTCAACGGCTGCTCATCATTGAAGACAATCACTATACCCGGCGGACTGACCGAGATTCCCGATTACGCTTTCGCTGAGTCGGGCTTGCAGTCCATCGTGATTCCATCGAATATCGTAAAAATCGGTCTTTGGGCCTTTTCTTCGTGCAAAGATTTCAAATCCGTGGATATTGCAGAATCCGTGACATCCTTGGGAGCCAGTGTGTTCAGAGACTGCTCGACATTAACATCGGTTAAGCTGCCCGACGCGCTTAAAACAATTCCAAAATCATGCTTTGAAAGCTGCACGAGCCTGACAGATGTGACTATTCCAAGCACACTGGAGGTAATAGGCGAGAACGCATTCTGGCAGTGTACGGAACTAAGTGATGTTAATCTGCCAGAAACAGTGAGAGCAATCGGAAAGCAGGCATTCAGATATTGTAAGATCAGACGTATCACCATTCCTGAGGGAGTGACTGCATTGCCAGATGTGGTGTTCGGCGACTGCTACTATCTAAGAGAAATCACAATTCCAAGCACAGTGAAGAGCATTGGCAAGGAGGTATTCAGACATTGCATAAACCTGGAAAAGGTAGAACTGCCTGAAGGACTCACATCCATGAACACCTTTGCATTCTATGACTGTCAGGCACTCACCAACATCACATTGCCTTCCACATTAGAAACATGTGGCGAGAATGTATTCTCGTGGTGCTCAAACCTGACCAAGGTGATTGCCCGCATGGAAGATCCATTCACATTGCCCGACGGAATGTTTGGCGAAACATCAGAATCAATCTCTCTCCATATTCCCGACGGCACATACGACAAGTATGTGGCAGCCGGTTGGACACCTGAGATTTTCCCCGGCGGCATCGTATACGGCGATGACACGCCAGCCTTGAACGACCAGTTCACATTCACGACAGTGGAGGGGGTTGAGGTTACAGCTATATTGACTGACATCAAGAACAATTACATCCAGATAGGCATCGGAACGACGGGTAACCCCGCCATCGACACAGAGACTGAAGGAACAATCACGCTTCCCGACACAGTGGAGGCGTTCGGCAACAAATATGTTATCACGACTATCGGAGGCTATGCTTTCAGATACGCCACCAAGGTGACTGATGTGAGAATTCCGAAATCAGTGACACACATCGGACGCTACGGATTTGGCAACATGGAGAGTCTGAAGACAATCGACATCCCTGGCAGCGTGAAGGAGATGGAGACTGCCTCGTTCTATAAGTGCACCGGTCTGGAGGAGATCACACTGCATGAGGGAACAGAGACCATCGGCAACTACTCATTCGTGTTGGCTGCTATCAAGAGCGTGGAAATACCGAAGAGCGTAACCTACATCGGAAAGAACTCGTTCCAGGCATGCACACAGCTCGACAAGGTGATTTCTAGAATTGAGGAGCCTATTGAATTTGGCACTGAGACATTCGCCAGCATCTCGAAGACTTGCGGCCTGCACGTGCCTGAAGGAACTAAGGACGCTTACATCGAGAAAGGATGGACGGAGGAGATTTTCCCAGGCGGCATCGTCTATGGCGACGAGACCCTGCATAAAGGTCAGTCATTTGAGCTGACTGAGGCTGACGGCACAGTGATGACTTATAAGGTGACCGACGTGAACGACATGCTCGTGGAAATCACCAGCGTGACTGTAGGAGAAGAGGCTAACGGATGTGTGGAAATCAAACCGCAGGCTACGGACCCTGTGGCCGGCAACACTTACACTGTGAGCAACATCGCTGACAAGGCATTTGGAAGCGACGTGACGAAGGTGCTGTCGAGAATCGAAGACCCGTTCGTGCTCAACCCGGCAGCATTTAGCGACGTGGCTGAGAACTGCGCACTCCACATTCCTGCTGGCACAAAGGACACTTACATCGAGAAAGGCTGGACCGAGGAGGTGTTCCCCGGCGGCGTTGTGGAAGGCGATGACACACTCGTGAAGGGCGACACGTTTGAACTGACCGACGAGGACGGAACGGTGACAACTTACCGAGTGACCGACGTGAACGACCTGAAAGTGGAAATCGTGAGCGTGACTGCCGGCGAGGAAGCAGGAGGAATCGTTACGATTGCAGAGACGGTGACTGACCCTGTGAACGAAAACGACTACACAGTGAGCGGCATCGCCAACGGTGCATTTGCCGAGCCTCTGAAAGCGGTTAAGGCAGAGACTGCAACCCCGTTTGAGGTAACTGCCGATGCGTTCACAGGAATCGGCGACAAGTGCGTGCTGTTCGTTCCAAAAGGAACAAAGGACAACTACATCAGCAAGGGATGGACGGAGGACGTGTTCAAAGGCGGCGTGCACGAGGAGAATATCCAGGGTGACGTGAATGAGGACCTCACAGTAGATATCAGCGACATTGTGGCAACTATCAACACGATGGCCAACCCTAATGAAAGCCCATGGAGATATGCAGATGTGAACGGCGACACGAAAGTTGACATCAGCGACGTTGTGGCTATCATCAACATCATCGCCGGCAACTAAACAAGCTACAGAACTAAAAAAGTCTGTCCCATATCTGTTCTGGTTTCAGCACCTGAAGATGGGACAGACTTCATTTATTTTTTATTATACATTTTACATTCTTCATTCATCATTCTACATTTTTTGTCTATTTTTGTCTATTTTAGACCATCTGTTAACAGATAATTCTACATTTTTCACTCTTCATTTTAATTTGTCTATTTTTGTCTATTTTAGACCAAATATAAACATATAATTCTTCATTTAACATTCTTTATTTAACATTCTTCAATGTTTTTGTTTAAGGAAGTATATAAGGAAACTATCTGGGGCGGCGACCGCATTCTCAGGATGAAGGACCAGCCTCCGACATCTCACACTATAGGCGAGAGCTGGGAAATTTCCGGCATTCCAGGACATGAGACCCTGGTGAGCGAAGGGCCGGAGAAAGGGAAAAGCCTGAAGGAACTGGCTGGCAAATACGGCGCGGACCTGCTGGGCAGGCATGTGATTGAACGGTTCGGAACGGAATTCCCGCTCCTTGTGAAATTCATCGACGCACACGACGACCTGTCGATCCAAGTGCATCCCGACGACGAGCTGGCTCGCGCACGAGGTCATGCCTTCGGAAAGACGGAGATGTGGTATGTGATGGACGTGCTGCCAAATTCCAGGCTGCTCGTCGGATTCAACCGACACCTGACTCCGGACGAATATGACCAGGCGGTGAACGACGGCAGCATCGCACGCCTGATGCGCACATACGACGTGAAAAGCGGTGACGTGTTTTTCCTCCCTCCAGGCAGAGTACACGCCATCGGGTCGGGTGTGCTGCTGGCTGAAATCCAGCAGAGCAGCGACATCACTTACCGAATCTTCGACTACGGACGGACCGACAAAGAGGGGAAAACGCGTGAGCTGCACACAGAGCTCGCAAAACCCGCTATCGACTTCGACTGTAACGACAACGACCGAACCCGATACACCACCCAACCAGACGGCACAGCACAGCTTGCTAAATGCGACTATTTCAAAACAAAGCTGCTGACGGTTGACAACACCATGGATATTCCCATAGCCTCACACGATTCCTTCTCCATAATCCTATGCATGGAGGGAGAGGTGGACATAGAGCAGCATGACGGCATTCTGCCAGGAACCGCATCGCTCAGCAAAGGCCATTCGCTGCTGCTGCCCGCCAACGCCACCTATGCGACTGTCACATCTCATAACAGATCGAAACTGCTTCAAACCTGGATACCGTCTTTTTAAAGGAGTGTGATATTCCTGCGGGTCAGGAAGTTAATTCCGAAAACAAGAGCCAAGAGTTCTTTTGAGGACCATATTCCTTTCAGAAGCAGGAAGTTAACTCTTCAAATGGAAGCCACACTCCTATGGTGTACAGACAGTAGCATTCATTTACGATTTACTATATTGTTTGGTAATTGAAACATTAAACACAATTCATGACCGCCAATCAGGGAAAAAACATATTCAAGTGTCTGGACTGGACGACCGTTGGGTTTTACATCATTTTTGTGGTGTGGGGCTGGTTCACCATCTACAGCGCCTCCTACAAATTTGACGAGCCCAACATCTTCAGCTTCGATTACAACTCAGGCAAGCAGCTGATGTGGATAGGGTTGGGATTTCTGCTGGCTTGCATCCTGCTTGCCATAGAAAAGCGAATCTACGAGATGTATGCCGTTTTCATTTACGGGGCTTTTATCCTCGCACTGATTCTCACGATGATGTTCGCACCCGACACCAAAGGTTCAAGGTCGTGGATACCGCTCGGATTCATGAAAATACAGCCTGCTGAGTTTGCCAAGTTCAGTGTGGCGCTCATTCTGGGCCATACCATCGACAAGCTGGGATTCTCACTGAAGAAGAGTTCTGACCTGCTGAAAGCGGCGGCTCTCATCCTGATACCGCTCATCATCATCATCCTTCAAAAAGAGACAGGAACGGCTCTAGTCTATCTCGCCTTTCTGCTGGTGCTCTACAGAGAGGGAATGTCGGGCTCCATTCTCTTCTGCATCTTTGCTGCGATAGTCTATTTCGTGGTCGGAATCAGGTTCAATGAGGATTTCATCGAGCAGATGAATGTCTGCATCGGTGAGTTTGCGGTGCTCATCCTGGCACAGGTTTTCACCACGGGACTGGTGTTGTTTGTATGCCACGACAAGCAGGCGGCAAGATGGATGGCAGGCATCGGAATGGGAATCTCAATCTTGGTGGTGCTGTTCTCGTTTTTTGTCATCCCCTTTAATTTCACATGGATTCTCATCATCGTCAACCTGACACAGGTGGGCTATCTCATCTATCTGGGCATCAACACGCGGTTTCATCGCTATTTCGCCATTGCCATTTTTGCCTTCATATCAACCATTTTCTTCTACATTAGCGGATTTCTGCTCAACAGGCTGAGCCCCCACCAGCGCACCCGAGTTGAGGTGCTGTTAGGGAAAAAGTCCGACATAAGCGGTGCTGAATACAATGTGAACCAGGCCATCATCGCCATCGGCTCCGGAGGTCTGAGCGGCAAAGGATATCTGAACGGAACCCAGACAAAACTTTCGTTTGTGCCTGAGCAGGAGACGGATTTCATATACTGCACTATCGGAGAAGAGGGAGGTTTTATTTGGTCATCACTGCTGCTCATTGTGTATCTGCTCTTTATCTGGCGGCTGATTCATCTTGCCGAACGCCAGCCCGACACGCCTGGCAGGGTCTATGGCTACAGTGTGGTGTCGATATTCATTTTCCATCTGTTCATCAACGTGGGAATGGTTTTAGGCATGACACCGGTAATCGGTATCCCGCTCCCCTTCTTTTCCTACGGAGGCTCTTCTCTCTTCGGATTCACAATCCTTCTGTTCATTTTCCTACGTATGGACGCCGAGTCACGGCTGAACTACAAGGTGCAATGAGAATGTGAATTATTGAAAATAGTATATGAACACACACACTTTATACACCATAGGGCATTCCAGCCACAGCCAGGAGGAATTTCTCAATCTGCTTCAGGCTCATGGAGTTGACTGTGTCGTGGATGTGAGAAGCGTTCCCGCAAGCAAATATACACCACAGTTCAACAAATACGAGTTGAAATCATTTCTGAACAGTCATGGTGTGACATATCTCCATTTCGGCGATGAATTCGGAGCAAGAAGAACCGACTGTCTTGACAATGAAGGACAAGTAAACTTTGAGCAGGCCGTTAACACAAAACTGTTCCAACAAGGTGTGGCTCGTCTGACAAAAGGATTAGAGAAAGGTTATCACATCAGTTTGATGTGCTCTGAAGCCGACCCGCTGGAGTGTCATCGCTTCTCTCTGGTTTCACGCTATTTCCATGACCACGGCTACAATGTGATTCATATTCTGAAGGACGCGACAACAGCCACGCACTCAGAACTGGAGAAAACTATGATTGACGCTTACCGTCATTCCCGAAAATATCATATACCCGAAATCGACCAACTGTTTGGCTCCTACACTTCCGCAGATCAGATAAGGGATGCCTACCGATATAAAAACAAAGAAAGTAGTTATAGACAGACAACTGATAACAACCATCACTACCGGCTTTATTATAGAATGTAAAAAAAACGGAAGACATAAAGCTTTCACATTCAGTCAAATAATTCAACCAAAAAGAGGGTGCGTCACATCACGTGAAGCACCCTCTCACATCTTAACAACCAATTTATTAACTAAGAAATTTTATATGAATTGCATTATTATCTTTTATCTCTATCAGCAGGTAAGAGCTCCGCATTTTCACAATTGAGAATCATCTGGTTTATTTGTTGTTCTCGCCTGCGATACTGCCAGGATTATTCTGACCGTTCTGTCCGTCTGGACGGAAACCCGGACCACCTTGCGGGCCAAAGCCTCTGCCTCTGCGGGGACCAAAGCCAAATCCTCCCTGCGATCCCGAACCATGTCTGCCTTGGCGTATGAATCCGCGTCCACCACGTGGACCATGTCCTCTGCCTCCGAATCCGCGTCCGCCTCTGCCTGAACTCCGGTAAACCCGTTCAATCTGTCTCGGAGTCAGCACTGACTTGAACTTCGTGTAGTATTTCTCTTCCACATCAAGGATTGCACGGCGGTGAGCAAACTGATTCTTAATTCCATCCTCAATATCCTTGTCCGTGCGCTCTTTTCTTTCAGGCTTTGCTCCTTCCTGTTTTTTCGGCTTCTCTGGCATATATTTCTTGTTCACCTCAGCGAGCTCTTTCTGATAATCAGTGTAAATCGACTTGAATTTCGCAGTTCCGTTGTCGTCGAGCATCAACTCACCCGCTATGCGGTTTGCCGTGCGCTCTGCACGCTGTTCTGGAGTCAGCTCCTGTCTGTGCGAGTTCATACCCTGTCCGTGACGCGGACCGTTATTGTCGTTCTGTGCGTTGGCAGTCAGCATGAGTGCTCCAAAAGCCAATGTCAAAAAAATCTTCTTATTCATAACTTCTATTTTTACTTTATTTGTTAATTGATTACTTCGTTAATTTTGAGCACTCACATTTGTTTGATGGACAAATAAAGCAAAAGTAAAATCCAAAAAGCTGATTTTAACGTGTTTTAACAATTTTACATCAGAAAAACACATTCTCCCAGATTTATTTCAACACTTTCCACATTTTCCGTGCTTTTCAGAAATACCCCCACAGATTTTTCCGCAGTTTTTAACTCATTCCCCACATTTCTCAAAAAAACAGAAAAACACCGAGAAAAAGGAATACCTCCCCCAATAATTAAAAGTCCCCATAATAGTTTCTCGACATCATTGTCTTTTATGGACATGGTTGGCGAGAAACAAGATAGTTAGAGAATCATTTAATTAACAATTATGTTAAAGGTTCTTCTATAAATTAGTTTTTTATTATTTCATAGGAGCTCTATTGTGTTTCGACGATTTACGTTTCTTAGCGGCATCTTTGTCCTTTTGCCGCAGAACCATAGCTCGCTATGCTTCTGCGGCTGCAAGAACAAATCTACTCCCTAATAAACTATAAATCGTCTGAAGCTAATTTATAGAACTACCCTTAATCCAAAACAAACACTCCAAAACATATTTCACCAGTCAATAATCTTTTCCCTTTCTTCCCTTGATTATATCAACAGAAAACACTACATTTGCATCAAATAGAGTATTAATGGCACTGCTGTCAGAACAGCATCAAAATCTATTCACATTAACATATATCCTTATAATTATGGAAACCGACAAAGAAATAACCATACGCCCGGCTTATCAGGCAGGACGCTTTTATGAACGGAACCCCGAGCGGCTCAGCAAGGAAGTGGACAGCTATCTGGATGCCCACGCCCAAAGCTCCGCCTACGACAACGTGGCGGCACTGATTGTCCCCCATGCCGGCTATTATTATTCCGGCAATGTGGCGGCAGCGGCATACATGGCTCTGAATCCAAAGAAGCAATATAAGCGCGTGTTTCTATTAGGTCCAAGCCATCAGGCATGGCTCGACGGGTCATCAGCCGACAGCGCCTACGACTATTATGCCACACCTTTAGGCAATGTGAAAGTGAACAAAGAAACCGCACAAATGCTCAACCAAAAAAAAGAGGTATTCAGCTACAGGGAAAAAGCTCACCAAGGCGAACACTGCCTGGAGGTGCAGCTGCCCTTCCTCCAACGCCGGCTGGGCGATGTGCCGCCCATTGTGCCGATAATCATCTCCACTGACGACTTCGACAAACTGAAACAGACAGCAGAACTCCTCCGCCCCTATTTCAACGACGACAACCTCTTTGTCATCAGCAGCGACTTCTCCCATTATCCGGCATACGACGATGCCTGCAAAGTGGACACAAAAACCGCAGATGCCATACAAAGCGGTGACGTGTGGGAACTTATCAGAACCGTGGAGCAAAACCATAGCGACAACATCCCCAACCTGTCCACCAGCGCCTGCGGACTTTTCCCCATCATCGTGCTCATGCTGCTCGCAGGCAACCAATGCGAACCCAAACACATCCTTTATCAAAATTCTGGTGACATCGACAAACATCATGCCGACGGAGTGGTAGGCTACCATGCTTTCGCATTCCTGCGCAACGAGGCTAAAGAAACCGACAGATTCACCCTGACTGAGGATGAGAAGCAAAAACTAAAGGAGATTGCCTATGGAAGCATCAAAACCGCACTCCAACATGAGAAATTCAATCCCGGCGACCTCACACCCTACCCTGCCCTCAATGCCAAATGTGGAGCATTCGTATCCCTGCATCAGCATGGAAGACTCAGAGGCTGCATCGGACACTTCGGCGAGGACACACCGCTGAGCGACATCGTGGCAGAGATGGCGCTCGCGGCTGCATTCGAAGACCCCCGTTTTCCCAAACTACGAAGCGATGAGCTGGACGACACAGACATTGAGATATCAGTGCTCACTCCCATGCGACGCATCCAAAGCATCGACGAGTTTCAGCTTCACCGCCATGGCATCTACATCCGCAAGGGCTGGCGCTCTGGAACCTATCTTCCGCAGGTGGCAGATGAGGTGGACTGGACGAAAGAGGAGTTCATCAGCCACTGCGCCCGCGACAAAGCCGGAATCGGATGGGACGGATGGCGCGATGCAGAACTCTATGTGTATGAAGCTATTGTTTTCTGACAGAAATTCAATTCATTCATGTAAACTTATCTTTAGCCAAAGGTGGTAAACTTTTCATCATTCATTTTCCACAAAAAATAAATCTATTAATTCCGTGAATTCTCGAAAAAGTTAATCCAAATCTTGTGTCATGAAAAAATGCAGCTATTATAAAAAATTGGAAGGCAAAGTTGTGGAATGTCAGCTCTGCCCCCATCATTGCCGTATCGCTGACGGAAAGTCCGGAATCTGCAAAAGCCGGCGGAACTACAGCGGAGCTCTCTATAGCCTCGTCTATGGATGCCCGGTCGCTCTCGCCATCGACCCCATTGAGAAGAAACCGCTCTATCACTTCCATCCGGGGACAAAATGTCTGTCGTTGGCTTGTACCGGCTGCAACCTCCGCTGCCGCCACTGCCAGAACCACACAATCTCACAGATATCACCCCAGCAAGAGGACCACTACATAATCTCACCTCTGCAACTTGTGGATATGTGCCTCAGCCGGGGGATTCCCGGCATTGCCTACACCTACACCGAGCCACTCACATATATAGAATATGTGTCGGACTGTGCGAAACTGGCACATGAGCACGGACTATGGAACATCCTCGTGACAGCAGGCTATGTGGAAGAGGAACCACTCAACGATCTTATCCCTTTCATCGACGCTGCCAACATTGACCTGAAATACTTCAGCGACGAATGCTACCAGAAAGTCAGCGGAGCGCATCTTGATGTGGTGCTCCGGACAATTCTTACCATGCACAAAGCGGGAGTGTGGATTGAGCTGACCAACCTCATCATCCCGGGCGTCAACGACAACATGGAGATGATACGTCAGATGTGCCAATGGATTGTAGCCAACGGAATGGCGGACGTACCATTGCATCTCTCCCGATTCTTCCCGCATTACAAGATGATGCAGACTCCCCCTACCCCCGTCAGCACGCTCAAACAAGCTAAAGACATCGCAATCAGCGAAGGCATCCGCCTTGTTCACCTCGGAAATGTATGACTTTTTTTAATGGAAGTTATATTTTCAAGTTTCTGAAGTAAAAAAGGAAGTAAAAAAGGGAGTTATAAAAGGGAGTTAACGAGCCTGAGGTTCGTGGACGATAGTTTTTCCAATGATAAATCGATATTAGAATCACTCAATAATAAACAGAACTTAATAATTATCAGCTTTTTCAAATACTTGCGAAAGTTGAATTATATTCCTGCGGAATAGGGAGTTAATTTTTCAAATGGGAGTTAAAATTTTATTTGGAAGTTAATTCTTCAAATGGAAGTTATATTTCTTTCAGAAATAGGAAGTTATAATTTCTTTGAAAATAGGAGTATTTCTTTGGAACAGGAAATAAAAGCGGGAGTCAAAAAGGACATCTGTCCTCTTCAACTCCCACTTGAAACACTAAAATCTAAAAAGAAAAACTATTTTCTAATCATTTTGAGCAAAGCAATCACTAAAAACTAAAAACTAAGAACTAAAAACTCTTATTTTATCTTCCTTACAGGCCGTATGCTCATACCGAAACAACGGCTGTCGGGGGATGGTTTCATAAAGCTGTAAGAACTAAAGTAGAGATAGTAAGCATTGCCGTCGGTTGCACAGGTAGAGGTCCAGTAGTCTCCTTTATATTGTCCTAATTCAGGGTCATCTCCTGGGGAGCCTGCCTCCGGCATGAAGATTCTTTGTCCGTATTTCGTCTGGACAACAATACCATCCACACCATTCAGGGTGTATTCATCATACTGACACTTCTCATAAATATAATTAGCCAACTCAAGATTTAGCATCACCCAGTCACCACCCCATTTCACGTGGGCAACATCATAGTCTGTGCCGGCGATGTCGGCACCTATATCTTTTGCAGAACCACTATCTCCATCAGCATACTTGTAGGTGCTCCATTCATAGTCTTCTTTCGGCTGCTGCTCGGTCTCACCCCATGCGTAGAAACCGCCATACTCCCAAGGAGCAGTTGCGTCAACATTGCAGCAGGCCATCTCATAGCCGTTACCCAAGTCGATAGCATGAGGATGATGGTTGTCAGGACAGAAGAACGCTTTCACAGCCACATCTGGTTCGGTAAACACAGGCCGTGCACACAAGCCGTCATAGCGTTTCATTCCGCTGATAAATGCGCCCGATGCAGAAACCTGTAGGGATTTGGCATCGCTGCCTGTCCTGCCCGGTGAGATTACGGTTGTCCAGTAATAACCACTGCTGCTGCTTTCTGTGCTCTCACCGCTGCGGTAGCCAGTAGCTGGCAAAAAGACTGACGAGCCGTTCGACGCAGAGAATTTCCTGCCGCTGACACCATTCAGCACCGTCCATTCGCTAGAGCAATAATTGGTAAGCTTCGACAGCTGTGTGTCATTCGGCATATACCAGTTGCCACCCCATGTCGCATACGACACATCATATTTATTGCCTGTAACTCCGATTCTTGGGCTAAAGTAACTGCCCTCGCTACTGCTGTAGAATGTATAATTGCCGAGTTCGTAAGAGGTCTTCTCTGCGGTCTCTCCCCAGGCATAATAGCCGCCTGTCTCCCACGGAGCATCAGCACCCACGTTGCAACAGGAGAATTTCACACCGAACCCCAAATCGATGGCATGAGGATGATGGTTGTCAGGACACAGACCGGCTTTTACTGCCGCATCCGGCTCTTCGTAAGCCACTGGTCTGACTGACTCACCGTAGTAACGGTCAAAATCGTTGCACCAAGTTATCACATTGTCATATTCAAACCAGAATTCGTAAGCATAACCGGGCACAGTGTCGCATACCGTTGATGTCCAGTAGGAGCCACTGTTGCCTTCTGTATAATCGTAACCATCCTCTTTTTCTCCAGCTCCGGGGAGGAAAATGGAGGCACCGTTCTTCGAGGTGATTTTTCTGCCTTTCATGCCATTGAGCACAAACACCTCATTGATGCAGTTATGGCCAAGATATTCTGCATCTGACAGGTTGGGCATTCGCCATTTGTTGCCCCATTTCACGTATGCCACGTCATGGATTGTTCTCGAGATATCCTTACCTAGATCATAACATGATTCTTCACTTCCGTCACAATGCTGATAGGTGCTCCAGTCATACCAGCTGTCCTCTTCCGTCTCTCCCCAGGCATAATGACCGCCAGATTCCCACGGAGCCGTAGCGCCCACATTGCAGCATGACCATTTCCTGCCGTCACCCATGTTGATGAAATGGGGATGATGGGAATTCGGACATAAGCCGGCATCTACAGCAGGATCGTCCTTGTCGGTTTCCTGACCCGCCATGATGTTGATGACAGCTACAACGTCCGAGATGTCTACGTTACCGTCGCAATTCACGTCAGCGGTATCCTTAAAGGTCTTGTCGCCCGACATGGTGTTAATTATTGCCACCACATCCGATATATCCTCTTTTCCGTCGCCGTTCACGTCAGCCCAGTTCTTTGCCGACAGTGAAAGGCAAAAGAAAAAGGACAAAAAGAATAAAAGAGGTCGTATTATCTTCATAAGTTATGAAATTAAAAAGGTTGTAAACAGAAAAAAACAAAACAAAAAAAATAAAAATAGTGCGCATATTCATGCGCACTAATCATTATCCTACAACCATATGGAAATAGTTTGCCATAAAGTGGGCTATCTTCAATGAGTAGTCTGTTTCGCCAAGTGAATTATACGATGCATTCGGATAGTTGACCTGACCCACTACATGTTCTTTCTTGTCGTAATAAACCTTTCTGATGATTCGGTACTGAAGCATATACTCATCAAATTCGTAGAGCACCTCCGCACGTACCGGCTTGCCTTTTATACCTTCATCCTTGGCATCCTCCTTGCAGAATTTGGGAGCGAGATAGTCGTAGCGAACCCACAGACGGTGGGCTGAGCCATAAGCCTCTTTACAATCGCTGGCGTTCACCACCATTCTTTCATCCCCAGTAACGGTCTCATAGGTCTTAACCTGTGCACTTAATGATATACATGCAAACAACATGCAAATCATTGAAAACAACATTTTCTTCATAACAAATAATTTTTGGGTTTGTATTAAAAGTAACTTTATTCTGCAAATTTAATAAAACCAAAGATAACACACAAATTTTTATCCTGAAAAAAGAAAACTTTCAAAAAAAACGAACTTGATTCTTTTTTTCGTTCCAATTTGTCACCCCCAAAAAGGTTTTCTCACTTTATTTTGATATTTGCAAGGAATGTGAATGGATTAGGCATCATCATAGATTCCAATATCGAAGAAACCACAACCGAGACAAGAGCCAGAACCAACACAGAATCCACCAAGAAAACCATTTTCCCAGTGAACAGCCCACTTTTGCATCCTGAACTGAAATCATAACCGTAGAACCAATCCATCTATCCCCAAAACGCAACAAAAAAAAGAAAAAAACATAACAGCAAGACCCACGAACATACAGTTCGCAAGCATGTAGTAAATTTGCATCGAAAAATAGAACAAATGCGATTTTTTTAACCAATAACAAAATAATCATGGAAAAAAACATGCTAGCAGAAAAAGACAATACGTTGTCGGAAAACAAGACAACAAAGCCAAACGAATGGATTAAAGTAAAGAATGACGCAGCCAAAGCCGAACAAATTGAACAGGAATTAGGCGAGCCGATTGACCCTGAAACTTTATCCCTTTTAGACAACATCGATCCAGAAGACATTATCGACCCTGAAACGGCAGCTATTTTAGACAAAATCGATCCGGAAGACATGATTGAGGTCCATGGCAACATCGATCCTGAAGACATTATCGACCCTGAAACGGCAGCTATTTTAGACAAAATCGATCCGGAAGACATGATTGACACATCTGAGGGTAACATCATCTTTCCAGAAGAACTTGAGCATCTCCCGACAATCAACATCACGCAAGAACAGCCTCCTAGAATCGCTGAAGAACCCGACTTGGAAACCAATGGAAAAGACAATAAGACACCCCGACAATAAATGAGACAACATGTTGTACATTGTAGCACAGTTTTTATTATTTATATTGATGATTGCCTTGATATTGCTTAGAATAAAACCATTTCTGGACCGACAAAGGGAAATATGGCATGAAGAGGACGAAATGAAAACAAAAGCAGGCAAAACCGATATCAAAGCCGATGAACTACTGGATCCGAATTCGATGAGAGATAATTATCTGAACAAACAAAACACAACCATTCATTAATTTTATTACTTTAGGGTGGTTCTATAAATTAGCTTCAGACGATTTACAGTTTATTAGCGAGTAGATTTGTTCTTGCAGCCGCAGAAGCATAGCGAGCTATGGTTCAAGGCAAAAGGACAAAGATGCCGCTAAGAAACGTAAAGCGTCGAAGC
>JAEEGL011258425.1_pt1 | contig 75221 bp, 58 predicted proteins | sample 9134231 | NCBI WGS metagenome assembly JAEEGL01 (sample SAMN16246548, study PRJNA631951) | gut metagenome | biome: gut microbiome; feature: rumen; material: fiber-attached | host: Bos | place: Iran: Karaj | collected 2018-10 | reverse complement strand
TCAAGAATGCCATCGACGCCACCATCGAGCTCGGCGGCACCAACTACGTCTTCTGGGGCGGACGTGAAGGCTACATGAGCCTCCTCAACACCGACCAGAAGCGCGAGAAGGAACACATGGCCACCATGCTACGCATGGCCCGCGACTATGCCCGCAGCAAGGGATTCAAGGGCACCTTCCTCATTGAGCCCAAGCCCATGGAGCCCAGCAAGCACCAGTACGACGTCGACACGGAGACCGTCATCGGCTTCCTGCGTGCTCACGGACTGGACAAGGACTTCAAGGTCAACATCGAAGTCAACCACGCTACGCTGGCTGGTCACACCTTCGAGCATGAGCTCGCCTGCGCCGTCGATGCCGGCATGCTCGGCTCCATCGACGCCAACCGCGGCGACTATCAGAACGGCTGGGACACCGACCAGTTCCCCATCGACAACTTCGAGCTCACCCAGGCCATGATGCAGATTATCCGCAACGGCGGCTTCGGCAACGGCGGCACCAACTTCGATGCCAAGACGCGTCGTAACAGCACCGACCTTGAGGACATCTTCATCGCCCACATCGCCGGCATGGACGTCATGGCTCGCGCCCTCCTCAGCGCAGCTGCCATCCTCGAGGAGAGCCCCATCCCCGCCATGCTGAAGGAGCGCTACGCCAGCTTCGACGGCGGCCTCGGCAAGAAGTTCGAGGAGGGAAAGATGACTCTCGAGGAAGCCTACGACTACGGCAAGAAGGTTGGCGAGCCCAAGCAGACTTCCGGCAAGCAGGAGCTCTACGAGGCCATCGTCGCCATGTACTGCTAATCCGCTTACCACTCACGAAAGCAATAGGGGCGCGACATCGCGCCCCTATTCTTTTGCCGTCTTTCGTTTTCGAAAGCCCTTACACCTTCAGGAAAATCTTCTTGCGGTAAAGGACGTAGAGGAACAGCCAGCAGACAAGGATGTAGGCGGCCTCGGTAAAGAAGGGCTGAGCATTCTCGGGCAAGTGCTCCACAAGGCCGCCGAAGATGCGGCTGGAGGTGTAGCCGAAGTTGATGAAGCGCTGCCCCAGGTAGATGGTGATGGAGTTAAGGCCGATGACGGTGAAAAACTTCGCCCAGCGGCGATGGCCACGCACATCGATAATCCAGTAGAAAAGGGCGAACATCAGCACGGAGTAGGCCCCGACGACGAGGACGAAACTGCTTGTCCACAGCTTTTTGTTGATGGGAAAGTCGAGGTTCCAGAGGAGGCCGAGCCCCAGCATGACGATGCCGGCCACCGCCATGCCGAGTACCTTCTTCTTGGGCGTGAGCCCGGCTCGCTCGCTCTTCACCCATTCGCCGGTGAACATGCCGAGCAAGGCGGTGCAGATGGCAGGAATGGTGCTGAGGATACCCTCGGGGTCATAGGCCGGGGTGTAGATATGCCCGGGCAGCAGCACACGGTCCACATAGCCGATGATGGAGCCCTCAGCCGTGAGGATATCCGCCCCGGCAGCATCAGGGGCAGGGATGAAGCGAGCCACCAGCCAATAGCCCACAAGAAGCACGGAGGTGATGACGACGCGCCACTGCCAACGGCTGTGCATGAAGATAAGGGCGGCAAACATCCAGGCGAAGCCGATGCGTGCCAGCACGCTGGGGATGCGGATGTGGGCAAAGTCGAGGTGCGTGAGAAGGCCGTTGTAGAGCAGGCCGAGGACAAACAGCGTCAATCCGCGCAGGATAACTTTCCAATGGATGGCGCTTTCGGGCTTATGCTGCCCGCGCTGCTTGGCCAGCGAGAAGGGGAACGAGATGCCCGCAATGAACAGGAAGAGCGGGAAAATGGTGTCGTGGTGCACAAGGCCGTTCCACTCCACGTGCTCCATCTGCTGCGCCAGGCCCTCGGTGAACGAGCCGGGGAACCACTTGGCAAGCGCAGCCAACAAGCCCGCGCCGCCCATGATGAAGAACATGTCAAAACCTCGGAGCGCATCCAGCGACTCCAACCGCTTGTAAGGGAATTTTACTTTCATATCATCAGGTATTAGTTGGTTTTCAATGCACAAGAATAGTCTTCATCGGTGAGAACATACGTCGATGTCCCCTCGGAGCTATAGCGATGGTACTCACCCTTGAAGGTGTAGCTGTCATCATCGTAAGGGCTATGAGGGGCGGAGATGGCGTGATGGTAATAGAGATAGCGCCCGTCGTCGAACTCAAAGCGAACACTGTCGCCGTAGATGATGTGCTGAAGCAGCTGGCCCGTGTTTTCGTTTCCGGCACGCCCCAAGCCGCCGTCTGCATATAGCAGGGTTTTCTCGCCTGCGGCAATGGTGATGCCGTCAGGGTTCTGGAAATACCGGCATCGGATGCTGTCCATGGGGGAAACGAAGTACATATCCGCCGTATCCATGAGAGCCACAATGGTGACGGAGTGCGAGGAATCATTCTGAAAGACATAGTCCTGACTGTAGCCCGGATCGCAAGAAACCAGTACGATAGCCAACAGGAGGGTTGTCAGACAAAATCTTTTCATACCATTATTTTCTGCAAATGTACGCACCTACTTTCTATCTACCAAATTATTTCTCATTTTTGTTTTTTTTGCCGGCAAAAGTTTGGCAATTTAAAAAACAATTATGTAACTTTGCGCCCAAGTTAAACTTTAAAACTTTTTGCACATGAAACGTTTTGCATTTGTCATGATGGTGGCTTTGGCCCTGAGCACCGCCACCTTTGCCCAAAACAGAGTGAAGTACATCTATGCCAGCGAGCCAACGCTGGACATTGAGCTGTTGCAGAGCAGCGAGCAGACTGTTCAGCTGAATCGCTATTTCTTAGCCGGTTACAACTCCCTCTGTCTGCCGTTCTCCCTGACGGCCGAGCAGGTGGCCGCTGCCGCCAAAGAGCTGAAGTTGGAGCGCCTGGCTGGCATCCAGCAAGAGGGAGGGGTGTTGAACCTCTACTTCGTGGATTGCACGGCCGACGGCATCCAGGCGGGTGTGCCCTACCTGGTTTACTCGCCCACATCGCAGTATATGCGGGTGAAGAACACCGACGTGCTGGACTTCGACGCTGAAATCAAGGTCGTCACCATGGCCGACGGCAAGGGCAACGTCGTCTCGTTCAGCAGCAGCTGGGAGAGCATCGAGAAGGTGGGGCGCTACGGCATCCCCGCAAAGCAGGATGTCACCCCGCTGGAAAGCGTGCTTCTGAGGACCGAAGCCGACAAGATTTTCCTGCCCACACGCTGCGGCTTCACCTGGGACGAGCAAACCCCGACAGCCAGCGAGCTGAAAATCCGCCATGCCGCCAGTCTGGGCGACGTGACTGCCATCACCGGCATCAGCCAGGACGAGGTCAGCGGCGACTACTACAACCTCCAGGGCCAGAAGACCACCAAGGATGCCAAGGGCATCCGCATCCAGGAGGGCAAGAAGACGATGGCTAAATAGTCAAAGCCCTGACGCCTCGCCTTTGCGTAGTATCATAAAAAGATAATCAGCAGTTTGTCGTTTCAAACTGCTGATTTCTTTTTGTAGCGGGACTCAGGATTGAACTGAGGACCTCATGATTATGAATCATGCGCTCTAACCAGCTGAGCTATCCCGCCATCGCTTCCGTTTTTCGGAAAAAGCGGCGCAAAGGTACAGGGATTTTTTCATCCGTGCAACTTTTTCGTCCTTTTTTTGCGGCCGGGCAACGATTTTTCATTTGATTGAAAGATATTCGAAAAAAAATTTGTTTTCTTTAACGGAAATCTTTATTTTTGCGGTGAGAACGACAAAAACCACAAGACCATGGAGAAAATTCACTTAGAATTTCCGTTGAACAGCAACTCCCGTTCCATGATCTGGGATAGGGTGGGCACAACGGGCGGTCTGGAGGCCTGGATGGCAGACCGCATTACGGAGGACGCAGACGGAATCTATACCTTCAGCTGGGGCGGAAGCGAGACACGCCACGCCGAGCTCGTTGCCAAGCGCATCGGCACATACGTCCGTTTTCATTGGATGGACGAGGGTCCGAAGACGTTCTGGGAACTGCGCATCACGTTCAGCGAGCTGACGAACACCTACGTTCTGGAGGTGACGGAGCAGACGGACGACGAGGACATCGAGGGGCTCACTCAGCTCTGGGAGAGCTTCGTCGAAAAGCTCTCGCGCCGCGGCGGCATCTGAAAGATGGTAAATTATTATAAAAATAGCGTCGTTTCCTTTTTCTCCTTTTCTTTTTGTGTTACTTTTGCAACTTGAAACGAAGTAACTCATCCCTGCGTGCGTTTGAAAAGACTTGATCTGTTTGTGCTGAAGAGTTTCGGTATCATGTTTATCGGGACCTTCTTCATCTGCCTCTTCATCTTCGTCATGCAGTTTCTGTGGCTGTATGTCGATGAGATGGTGGGCAAGGGGCTGTCGCTGGACGTGCTGGGCAAGTTTTTTTATTACGCCACGCTGACGCTGGTGCCGCGCTCGCTGCCGCTTGCCATCCTGCTGGCGGCGCTGATGACGTTCGGCAACTTCGGCGAGCGTGTGGAGCTGACGGCCATGAAGGCGAGCGGTATCCCCCTGCTGCGTGTCATGCGGCCGCTCATCATCTTCTGCATCCCGCTCTGCTTCGCGTCGTTCTATTTCCAGAATGTCATCATCCCCGACTCGCAGCTGAAGCTCAACACGCTGCTCGTCTCCATGAAGCAGAAGTCGCCCGAACTGGAGATTCCCGAGGGGGCGTTCTACGACGGCATCGAAGGCTACAACCTCTTCGTCGACCACAAGGACCGCAACACGGGCATGCTCTACGGCGTCATCATCTACAACTTCACCGACGGCTTCGACAATGCCCACATCATCAAGGCCGACTCGGGGCGGCTTGAGACCACCGCCGACAAGAACTACCTGAAGATGACGCTCTACAACGGCGAGCAGTTCGAGAACTTCAAGGACGATAACATCAACAAGAAGAATATCCCCTACCGCCGCGAGGTGTTCGGCCGCAAGACCATCCTCATCGCCTTCAACGACGAGTTCAGCGTCCAGGAGGCAGGCTTCCTCAGCGCCAGCGCCAGCAGCAAGAACATGCGCCAGTTGGTCATCGACCGCGACTCGCTGCTGCAGGAGCAGGACAGCATCGGCCGTGCCTACTTCAAGACACTCAAGAACGGCACCTACAACGTCTATTCCTACAGCGCCGACGACAGCGTCCGCATGAAGGAGCAGCGCATCACCCACCTCAACATGGACAGCGTCTACTACTCCGCCACCCGCGACCAACAGATGCGCTGGCGCACCACCGAGAAGACGAGAATCGAGAACATGCGCTCCGAGACCACGCTGAAGAAGCGCTCCGTCTATCTGGCGGACAAGAACATCCGCAAGCACCGCATCGAGTGGTGGAACAAGATTGTCCTCTCGCTGGCGTGCATGGTGTTCTTCTTCATCGGTGCGCCGCTGGGCGCCATCATCCGCAAGGGCGGGCTGGGCGTCTCCATCCTCGTGTCGGTGCTCATCTTCATCATCTACTATATCCTCGACTCCAACGGCGGCAAGATGGCGCGCGAGGGCGAGATGACGGTGTGGTTCGGCCGCTGGATGAGCACCTTTGTGCTGGCGCCGATGGGCGCGTTCTTCACCATCAAGGCCAACCGCGACAGCACCGTCTTCAACCCCGATGCCTACAAGGCCGCCGTCCGCTGGCTCATTGCCAAGCCCGAGGAGCGCCACGTCAGCGGCAAGGAGGTCATCATCCACGACCCCGACTATGCCCTCTGCTCCGCGCAGATGGATGCCCTCACCGCCTCCTGCCAGGCATGGCGTGCCGGCCACGACTGGCGCCGCCCGCCCCACTACCTGCGCTTCTTCCTCGGCGACCACCGCGACGAGGCGCTCACCGCCATCGCCACGCAGATGGATGCCCTGGTGGAGACGCTCGGCAACAGCCGCGACGCCTTCGTCATCACCAAGGTCAACAGCTATCCCCTCTTCAGCACGCGCGACCACGTCTGCCCGCTGCCCCAGGGGTGGCTCTCCGTGGCGGCGGCCGTCCTGCTCCCCCTCGGTGTGCTGCTGTGGCTGCGCGCCACGTTCTTTGTCCGTCGCCGGGCATCCAATCTTGCCACCATCGTCAAGACCAACGCCGAACTGCAGCAGATTTTTCTCGAAAGAAAACTCGTGAAGATTGAAAATTGAAGATTGAAGATTGAGAATTAATCATAATAAAAAAAATAAGAACATGAATCCCCTATCCGACCGAGTCAACCGACTCCACCCCTCCGCCACCCTGGCCATGTCAGCCCGCAGTGCCGAACTCAAGGCACAGGGCGTCGATGTCATTAACATGAGCGTCGGCGAACCCGACTTCAACACCCCCGACCACATCAAGGCCGCCGCCGTCCGTGCCGTCGAGGACAACTGGAGCCGCTACAGCCCCGTGCCCGGCTACCCCGCCCTGCGCGAGGCCATCTGCGCCAAGCTGAAGAACGAGAACGGCCTCGACTACCGCCCCACGCAGATTGTCGTCTCCAACGGCGCCAAGCAGAGCGTCGCCGGCGTGCTGATGGCCCTCGTCGGTCAGGGCGACGAAGTCATCGTCCCCGCCCCCTACTGGGTCAGCTACCCCGAGATGGTGCTCATGGCCGACGGCACCCCCGTCACCATCCCCACCGACATCGAGCACGACTTCAAGATCAGCGCCGCCCAGCTCGAGGCCGCCATCACCCCCCGCACCAAGGCCATCATCCTCTGCTCGCCCAGCAACCCCACCGGCTCCGTCTATACGAAAGACGAGCTGAAGGGTCTGGCCGACGTCCTTGCCCGCCACGAGCAGGTGTGGATCATTGCCGACGAAATCTACGAGCACATCAACTACCTCGGCCGTCACGAGAGCATCGCCCAGTTCGCCGCTGTCCGCGAGCGCACCGTCATCATCAACGGCGTTTCCAAGGCCTATGCCATGACCGGCTGGCGCATCGGCTTCGCTGCCGGCCCCGAGGTCGTCATCAAGGCCGTCAGCAAGCTGCAGGGCCAGTACACCAGCGGCCCGTGCTCCGTGTCGCAGAAAGCCGCCGAAGCCGCCTACACCGGCACCCAGCAGCCCGTCGAGGAGATGCGCCAGGCGTTCCAGCGCCGCCGCGACCTCATCGTCAGCCTCGCCAAGGAGATCCCCGGCTTCGAGGTCAACCACCCCGAGGGCGCCTTCTACCTCTTCCCCAAGTGCAGCGCCCTGTTCGGTCGGCGCGATGGCGACCGCGTCATCCGCACCGCCGACGACCTCGCCCTCTACCTCCTCGACGTCGCCCATGTCGCCTGTGTCGGCGGCGACAGCTTCGGAGCCCCCGACTGCATCCGCCTCAGCTACGCCACTTCCGACGATAACATCCGCCGCGCCCTCGCCCGCATCCGCGAGGCCGTTGCCCGCCTGACAGAATAATCTACTACCAATTATCCATTATCAATTGCCAATTACTATGAAACGTCTCCTCCTCCCCCTCCTCCTGCTCATTGCCACCGGCGCCACGGCGCAAGTCTGCGAAGGGCTCAGCGTCGTCACCCTCCAGGTGGGCGACAATGCCTTCTATCACCCCGACCGCGGCACGCCCCATTTCCGCCTTGTCTATGAATACGAGTTCCTTGAGGACGCCTTCGACATCGAGAGCCTCTGCCTCGGTGCCGGTGCCACGGTAGGCTACCGTTACACTGAGAAAGACTCCCCTCTTGCGAATGAGCTCCACCACACCTACCGCGACATCCTCTGGTCGCTGCGTGCCACGTTCCACTACGACGTGCTGGGGCAGTTCTTCGACATGCACTCCCCCCACGTCGACACCTACGCCGCCGTCTCCCTCGGCATGGACCACAGCTATCACCGCTTCATCTCCTCCGCCTCGGGCACCGATGTCGTCAATAAAGACGGCTCCCTCACCTCCGTCCCCGGATGGCGCCGCAGCCTGCTGCCCGGTTTAGTTGTGGGTGGTCGCTACTGGTTCACGCCCAATGCAGGCGCCGTTGTCGAGTTGGGCTACGACGGCTACTCCTTCGCCAACATCGGCCTCTCCGTCTGCTTCTAAGCATGGGTGTGTAACCAAAAAAACGAAAAAGGTTACAAAGGTTACAGGTTACAAGGTTACGCTTTACATTTCCTAAAAAGCCCTGCGCTTTTCTTAGTGCAGGGCTTTCTCCCCGTTAGCCTTTTTGCCTACATTTTTCAGTTTTTTTCCCTTTTTCTTTCCATTTGCTGAAAATGTCGTATCTTTGCAAAATGATAGATTATTTGCTTTGATGCCAAACAAAAATCGAATAAGTACATTCGACGTTACTTTTAAAAATAGTAAAAAAGTACCGTTTCAAAGGTGGTATCCATATATAGAAGGGTATTCACCAAATTTCGTGTTTAACCTTATCGATAAGTACTGTAAAGATGCGACACTCATTTATGATCCCTTTGCAGGAACTGGCACTACACTTTTTGCTTCTGATAAAAAGGGAGTTAATACGATTTTTTCAGAGGTTAATCCGTTGCTTCGATTTTTAATCGACACTAAAGTAATGGTGATGTCTTTATCTGAAAGTGAAAGGAGGAAACTAGCTTCTGACTTAAAAGCATTAATTCCAATAATTCTAACTGAAGTAGAAGGCTATGAGCCTTCAGAGGAACTAAATCTATCATACGTAAACACATTTGGTAAAAGTTTGTACTTTGAGGCGGAACAATACTTATTGATTCTCAAACTTCGTTCTTATATCGATCATAAACGAAAAAACAATCAATCTTTGATTGCGGATTTATTAACTGTGGCTGTTTTTTCCTTATTATTGCCTGTATCATATTTAAAAAAGCAAGGTGATGTTAGATTTAAGACAGAGGATGAAAGAGTACATCAGGAGTATATGGAAGATCTCCTACCAAACAAACTTGAACAAATGGTAGAAGATATCGAGAATTTTTCCTACTCTATTTCAATGAAGCATACTATGATATGCGAAAACGCTAAAAACATAGGAAATGCTATTTTGAATGATAAAATATCATCTGTAATAACTAGTCCGCCATATTTGAATGGCACGAACTATTTCAGAAACACAAAGCTAGAGCTTTGGTTTTTGAGACATCTAAAAACGGATGCAGATTTAAGGTTTTTCAGGGATGAAGCTTTAACTAGCGGCATTAATGATGTCAAAGCATCATACATAAGAAAATGTGAACAGTTAAATAGCACGACTTTAAAATTGACATTAGCGGAACTCGATTGTAACGCTTATGATAAAAGGATTCCTCTAATGGCAAGATGTTATTTTAATGAAATGTTACAGATTTTCAGTGGTTTATCAAATAAACTAGAGAATGGTGCATACTTACTAATTGATTTGGGGGATTCCATCTTTTCTAATGTACATATAAAAACTGATTTAATACTAGCTGAAGTATTGAATGATATTGGATACAAATTGGAAGAACGTATTATATTAAGACAAAGACGGTCGAGAAATGGAACGTTTATTTCCCAGGTTCTATTAGTAATGAAATACTACAGAAATAATGGCTTTATCTAAAAAACAGAAGTGGAGCTTCTTTATTAATGAATTACCACACCATCAGCTTCCATATTCTAAGAAGAACTGGGGTAATTCAAATCATTCTCTTTGCTCTTATCAGGGTAAATTAAAACCATCTATAGCGCATTTTTTAGTAGAGACATTCGTTCCTCAAAATGGAAGATTATTAGATCCATTCTGTGGAGTGGGTACTATTCCATTTGAAGCTGCATTAGGCAATAAGATTTCATATGGAATAGATATCAGTCCATTAGCCTATATTGTATCGTCGGCAAAAGTTCACAGATGCGACAGAATGGCTTGCTATGAGTATCTTTACCAGATGTCAGAGTATATTAGAACCCATACTGTTTCAGAAGAATACAAAAAAGTACATAGCCAGTTTGGTTTAAACAAGAAACTTGCAGATTACTATAATCCAGAAACTTTTTTAGAAATACTTTTAGCCAGAATGTTTATAATTAACACTCCCCCTGTTACAGCAGAGCAGATGTTAGTTGTCGCTTCTTTGCTTCACATTCTTCATGGAAATAGGCCTTATGCTCTAAGCCGCAAATCACATCCAATTATACCCTACGCGCCCACTGGTGAATTTGTCTATAAAAATCTAATTGCTAAGGTAACAATAAAACTTGAGAAATCTCTTGATGTGTTACCTAATAGGGGCTTTAAAGATGGTAAAATTTTTCTAGGTGATTCTACCCAAAAATGGGATGATGAAATAAATGAAGTAGATGCCATTATTACTTCACCGCCATTCTACGACAGTACAAGGTTTTATTCTGCAAACTGGATCAGACTTTGGTTTACTGGATGGAATGCTGATAATTTTTCTAGCGAGCCTGCAAAATACATAGACGAAAGGCAAAAAAAAGATTTTGACGTTTATGATTCTATCTTCGAACAAGCTAAAGAAAGGCTAAAGCGCAGTGGCTTTTTTGTTATGCATTTGGGTAAAAGCGACAAATGCAATATGGGGCAAATTTTACAAGAGAAAAGCAAACGATGGTTTTCTCACTCAGAATTATTCACTGAAAATGTGGAAAATTGCGCGAAATTTGGAATTCACGATTTGGGTTCTGTAACAGACCATCAGTATTTAGTTATGCATTAAGTTTATTAAATAGCTGTAGCTAAAAGCCCAACCGGCTTTTATTTCCATCGGATAACTTATCTATTAAGTCATTATCCTCAATAAACCTCTTTACTTCAGATATACGTTTTGCAAGGTCTGTATTATTTCGAACATTTAGGTATTTTTCCACAGCTGCATTTACATCAATATTAGTATTGTAAATGGGGACGGGGCTTGAAAGAAGTGCGAGATTTGCTCCCGTTATCTCAGATAATCTAACTAACTCTTGCGGACTATAAAAGTCGCTTGCCCACCTTGCTTTCTTATTTTCATTAGCCGATTTTGATAATAAACACGCATTTTCTTTAGTTAATGGATAAAAATATTTTGAAGGAAGTATATGATCAATATGCCAACTGCTAGTGTCGGCTTTATCAAGGGGGATTCCTGTCTTAAAACATTTACTGTCAAAGCGTTCGAAAATATCATCTATATCAAGCTTTTCATCGACACCATCAGCTAATTTTGCCAGTAAGTCACCAAGTCTTCTTTTTGCTGTCGCTTCTCTATGTTGTTCTGTTGTGCGCTTGGGATTTCCCACAGCATTAATGGAAGCTTTACAGCACCTACATTCTAACTGCTTTTCTAGCCGACTCCATTTGGCATGAAAGCTAAAATGACTAGCAGGAAGTATTCTTCCGCAAGTTTTACACTGCTTCCAATATGCTTCTTTGTTTTCTACAGCTATATTAAAGAAGTTTGTCCAAAATCTATAGCAAGCTAATGAATCTGCTGAGCGTAATTCTTCATCCCAGTTTTCCCAGGTATCAGGTAAGTCTGACGTAATAGCATGAATATATCCGCAATGTGGGCATTCCCATTCAGCTGTTTCCGAAAGCATTTTGCCATTTAGCAATTCCTGGCCCAAATTGATTTGATTGATTCTTCCACAATTAACACAAGTGTAACTCACCCAAATGTCGTTACTTTTTACGTCTTGTAATCTACTGATTCCAGTTCTATTAATAGAAATACGTCTTGCCATTTTTCAGTTTTTTGCCGCAAAAATAGCTAATCATCTCTTCTCCAGCAAATTAGAAGAGTTAAATAATTCTCTATTTTGAAAAACAGAAAAGATATATCAACCAAATCTCTCGATGTTACACCATTGGAAACACCCCGCGCTTCACAGCGCAGAGTGTTCATGACATGAGAATCAACTAAAACTATTATGAAAACGCAGATGAAGATATTCAGTCTTTCTGGTAGCCTTGTCCGAAGCCGTTGTAGCGGAGGATTTGCAGCTTCTGGGCGCTGCCCTCGGGGCTGACGGCGACGTGGAAGAACGTGGGGTAGATGATGAACTGGTTGAACATCATGTCGGGCGCTGCCGACGTGTCGGGATGGGCTTTCCACGCCTCGCCCGCTGCCTTCGCCTCCTTGACGAGGGCAATGACGGCATCGCGCCGCTCGGGGTCGAGGGGATGAAAGTCGGCGGCAAGGCCGAGGAGGTGGTACGAGGTGGGGCTGCCCCCCACGGCGGTATTGAGGTCGCGGCAACGGTAGCCACTGCTGATGATGACAGGCCCTCCGATGGCCTCACGCAGGGGGTCAAGGAAACGGCGGCACAGCCATTCAAGGTTGTACACAGCATCAGCAGGGGGAGTGTTATCGAGGCCGCGAATGTTGGCGGTGACACTCCGCGTGAACTCGAGAAGGGAAAAGTACTTGGCATTCATGCGATGAGTATTAAAGACGTTAGTACTACGGCAATCAGCCAATGCAGCTTTGTACGCTCAGCGTGCCGATGATGGCAGTCAGCACGGCGATGATTATTTCGATAATCTTTTTCCATGGGATTTTAGCGGTTACGGTATACATAAAAAATCGTTTTTAGATAGTTAGACAATAGAAAAGCAGGGAGCGGGGGCTATGGTAGCGCCCCCTCCCTGCCGCCGTTTAGGCGAGAAGCTCGCTGGGCACGCGCTTCAACTGACGGTTGGTGCGGACGTACTTGAGAAGGTCAGCATCGGCACGGAAGCGGATGCCGCAGCCCTTGATGTACGACGCAGGCTCGAAAGCCTCCAACGGGATGACACTCTGCGCGAAGCACTTGCTGTTGAGGTTCACCTGCAGCGCGCCGATCTCCTCCAGCACGATACGCTGGCCCTGGAGCAGGTGCGTCTTGATGAACTCCTTGGCGGCGGTCAGCACAGCCACGATGTCGGCCTTGGTGGCCGTGGTGGCAAACTGAATGTCCTCGCACAGCGACTTGAAGTCGTAGTCACCGGTCTTCACGGCGCGGTTAGTGGCGTAGTCAACGCCCTCGGCGCCGCGGGGGTTGGAACAACCCACAATCTGATAAGTAACAGGCATAGCACACAAGATTTAGATAGTTAGACAATCGGGTTAACAACTCTCGTTGAACGTTCACGATGCAAAATTACGCATATTTTTTGAATCCACCAAATTTTTATGCACTTTTTTTTCAAAAAATCGTATTTTTTTTGAAAATCCCGATTTTTGGTGTGTAACCTTGTAACCTTGTAACCTGTAACCTTTCGCCTTTCGCACGTGTGCGCGTTATTATTATATCAAGATATATGGAAATATATTAATTATATATTATATTATAAATAATACTTAAAACTTTCCAATATATAATAACCACGCGTGCGTACACACGCGAAAGGAAAGGTTACAAAGGTTACAGGTTACAAGGTTACATTTTCCGACAGGGCATCGCCCCGCCACGCCCGCCTTGTTATCGCGCACGCCCGTCTTGTTATCGCGCACGAAGGCCCTGCTGCGGAGAGAAAATTTGTGGAAAACTTTGCGGGAAAATGTTTGGAGATGTGGGGGATTAGAACTACCTTTGCACGCGGAAAAGCACGAGAACATACAAACTATCTTTTAAGGTAATAAGTTATGAAACAAGCAGTTGAGAAAATTGCTGCAGAGATGCAGCTGCCCCGTTTTGCGCACAAGACGAACGGGCTACAGATGAACGACATGCGCCTGAGGGTGCTGTCGATGATGGACCTGGCAGACCGCTACACGCTGCTGGGACTGATGGACGACATGATGGACGAGCTGGCACGCAGCGGGGTGCGCGCACTGGGGCCGAACGTCCTGAACCTGACGAAACGCCAAGCCATGCTGCTGCTCGCCGACCTGCGCCGCTGGTTTGTGACCACCTACTGCAACGACGTGGCGGAGAACTGCGACCGCCTCAGTGAGCTGCGCCGCCGCGTGAAGACACTGGAAATGGAGAACAACACCCTCCGCACACGGCTGGACGACGGCTGGACGGGGCGCGTGACCTACGACGCCATGGTGGAGCAGATTGCCGCCTGCGAGGACGCCCGCGAGCGCGACGATGCCCGCAAGCTTATCGAGCCCATGCTGAAGCGCGACATGGCGCGCCGCTTCCGCGAGGACATACGCCTCAAAGTGCAGCAGCAGCACACCGACGACACCGCCAAGACGTTCAACAACTACGGCACATACAACGCCGCCGAGGCAGGCGGCACAATTATCAACAACTACTAAAACGACTGACAACGATGGACGTAACGAATTTCTACAACTACGGCGTAATGAACGAGGTGGAGGCCGGCGCCACCCAGAATAATTACTACTACGGCATGCCGGCACAGCCCGCGGACGAGGAGGACGACGGCGAGGAAGCGGTGGACATGGCCATGGTGGCAAAGGCCGTGGGCAAGTGCCAGGCATTCATGTGGGGCAATGCAGCGCTGGCCGTCGTGTTCTGTGTCTGCCGCGACTGTTTCGACATGGGCAGCAACATGAGCCAGTTTGAAAGGCAACTGCAGGAGCAGGGCGTAAACTGCCCCACGGGGACGTTGGCTGCCGCCATGCAAAACAACCCCTACATGAAACTCCCCATCGAAAGATGGAAGGACAACGGGGCGAAAGAGAGGGCGCTGATTCTGATAAAAGAGTTCAGGAAAAGCATGGAAGAAACTATGACGGACACCCCCGAAACATAGAAACCTTCATAAAAACCTTCATAACCTTCATAAATACCTTCATAGGCGTCTGAAGCTATTTCAGGCGCTTTTTTTATGTACCTATCTTTGCAGCGACAATCGTAAAGCAACAGAGATATGGCAAAAGTTATCCGTAAGAAACAACAGCTTGAAGTGGGCCGCCGCTACAAGGGTAGCGCAGTCCTGAACGAGTATGGCGAGTTTGACTTCCGCGCCTACCAGCGACAGGGAGAGTCAGAGAACGCCATGCGAAAAGTCTTTGAGGTGGATGGCGAGAGCTTCCGTTTCGCCGCCTACCGTTCCGACGAGAAAGTAAAGGTCGCTATCCTCGTGCCGCGTGGGGATGCCCGTGAGATTGAGACGCGGCTTCGCGAACTGTTTATACTAACCCTTTACAAACTCAGAGAGTATGAACTTTGACATCTTCGACCGACTGACCGAAACCACGGGCTACCCGTGCACCCGCGACGTGTTCTACAACACCACGGACGGCGACAAGGTGGCCCGTATCTGGCGCGGGTGCCAGGAGGCTGCGGGGCAGGGCGACAAGGAGCGCCTCGGCCAGCTGAAACGCCAACTGCCCTTCATCACGTGGCAGGCATCGTTCAAGGACCATCGCCGCAGCAACGCCAACGCCATCCCCTCGGGCTTGTTCATGCTGGATGTGGACAAGGTGGAGAATATGGACGACTTCCGCCAGAACGTCATCGCCCCCGCCATCCAAAACGCCAAACAGCTGGGCATCGTGGCCATCCACCTCACCCCCAGCCAACATGGTTTCCACTTCATTGCCAAGTGCCCGCAGGGGGTGACGACGCTCGAGGGCTGCCAGCGCTGGCTGACGGCGCAGCTGGGCATCATGACCTACGACGAGACGTGCAAGGACTTCGCCCGAGGCTCGTTTGCCGTGCCCCTTGCGGCATACGACTACCTCGACCCCGTAGGGCTGTGGGAGGAAGAACCCATTAACATCCTGCCGACCTTTGATGGAGGTCAACAAGCCAACAAGTCAACAGGACAACAAGTTACACAGCAACGCACGTTCACCGAGGAACAACGCTCCTTCAAGTATCGCGATCATCTCATCAGCGACATCGCTGCCAAATGGGTGGAGAAGCATGGCGAGCCGCAGCAGGGTGAGCGCCACACCTACTACTACAAACTGTGCAACATGTTCCGCTACATCACCGACGGCGACATCGGGGTGCTGCTTGCACAACTGCCCGACTTCGGCCTCGGCATCGCCGAACGTGAGAAGGAGGCAGAGCATGCCGCGCGCCGCGCTATGGGTACACAAATACCCTACACTTTCTACAGATTCCTTGTGGACACGAGCGTCATCGTGGTGGAGAAGAAGGCCGAGCCTGCACCTGAATTGGACTTTGCCGACATGGAGGACGAGGAAATGCCTGCGAAACTCCCTTGGCTGCCCCCGGTGTTCCGCGAGTTCTGCAAGAACTGCCCGCCAGACTTCGTCTATCCCACCATCGTGGCGCTGCTGCCTGTGCTGGGCACACTCGCCACCCGCCTCCGCGCCCATTACCTCGACGGCCGCGAACACACCACCTCGTTTCTCTCGGTAATCTTCGCCCCGCAGAGTGCCGGCAAATCATTCGCACGCGACATCGTGGCCACCCTCACCACCGACCTGCGCCGCCACGACGAGATCAGCATCCTCAAGGAAAAGCAGTATAAAATTGAGCTGCGCCTGAAGAAAAACAGCGAGACGCTCCCCGAAGACCCCCACGCGCCCTACCGCCTCGTGCAGGCCGTCATCAGCGTACCCCGCCTGCTGCAGCGTCAGGAGGATGCCGGCGGGCTGCATCAGCTCTCGTTCGTGGAGGAAATCGACACGCTCACGAAGTCCAACGCTGGCGGCTCGTATGCCCAGAAGTCCGACCTCTACCGCCAGGCGTTTGATAACGCCGAGTATGGCCAAGACTATCTCAGCGTGGACACCTTTACGGGAAGTGTGAAGTTGTACTACAACATTCTCATGCTCGGAACTCCCAAGCAACTTTACCGCTTCTTCAACGATGCCGAGAACGGCCTTGTCAGCCGCTGCGCCTTTGCGGAGTTGAGGAATCAGGAGTTCGCCCCCATCCCTCACTTCCAGCCGCTCACGGACAAGCAGATGGAGGAAATAACGAAGGTGCTGAACCGCTTTGAGGCCATGACCTACCGCCGCAAGAACGCCCAGAGCGACGAGTACACCGTACAGCCCGAGGTGAACATCGACACGAAGATGCAGCCCATCCGCGACATCATTGACCACTGGCTGGAGAAGACAAGAATCGAGGCGTTGAAGAACAACGACGTAGCGTTCGACGTCTTCCGTCGCCGCTCGGCCGTCAAGGCGTTCCGCCTGGGCATGGTGTGCGTGGGCATGTACGCCCCCAAGTCGCTCACGCCGAAAACGTTGGCCAAGATTGCCGCCTTCTGCGAATGGTTTGCCGAGCAGGATGCCGCGCAAAGTGTTAGCACCTTCGGCCAGATGCTTAATGAAATCCCGCAGCAAAGCAAGCAGCCCCAGCGCGAAGGACTTCTCCAGTCGCTGCCCGATACCTTCTCATTGGGCGAACTCATCGCCCAACTACAAAAACGATGCCATACCACGCCACCGAGGGTTGTCATCTACAAGTGGAAACGTGCTGGCCTCATCAAGAAAAACGATGGTTTAACTTTTACAAAAACAAAACAATGAAACTACAAGGTTATCTTTCAGAAGTTGGCCAGCATACGTCTGGCATCAATCAAGCAACCGGCAAGGAATGGACTTGCCGCGCCCTCTCATTTCTCGTGCCCTACTACACCGAACGGGGCGAGGAGAAGTACGACAACATCGTGGCCGACTACTTCGGCGAAGCCACCGATGAAGAACTGATCTACATGGTGAACAACCGCACGAAGCTGAACTTCACCATAGCCTTCTCCACGCGCACCCACAACGACCGCCGCTATCAGTCCGCCCGTGTTCTAAACCTTTCAGCAATCGTGTAAAATGGCAAACAAGTACAGCAAACGGCACTTGTATGTGCCCAAAAACCAATGGGACAGTCTTGCAGGCACAGCCTTCAAGCCCCTAACCATGGTCTTCACGGCGTGGGAGGCATTTGCCACCCGCAAGCCCAGTTACAGCCTCGACTTCAAACTCGACGGCAACACAGCCGTCGCGCTTGCAAAGGCACTTGCATTCTTCTTCGTCATGGATGACTACGGCACGAACCTGTGGCTCAAACTCGAGCGGCAAGTCTCCATCATGAGCAAGGCTCTGGAAAAGATGCAACGCGCCATCATGGGCGATGAATACGAGGCATGGAGCGAGGAACAGCAACTACGCTTCATCGAAATCTGCAAGGAGATAGACCTCCACGAAGCAGAAACGGTTTGAAAAAAAGGGTTTTGATAGGATTGTAAAACTAACTATGTAGAGGCTCCGCGCCGTGACGGCGGGGGGCCTTTTTTTTGTGTGTAACCTTGTAACCTGTAACCTTTGTAACCTTTTTCATCATACACTCTCATCATTTCCCCAATTGCTGCTGCCAGAAGGAGAGCATTCGGTTGAAGAGGTGGCGGCGGGTGTTGCCGCCGTAGATGGAGTGATTGCGGTTGGTGTAGATCTGCATGTCGAACTGCTTGCCTGCCTGGACGAGGGCTTCGCTGTACTCGGCGGTGTTGCGGAAGTGGACATTATCGTCGGCCATGCCGTGGACAAGCAGCAGCCGTCCCTCGAGCTGCGGGGCACGGAGCAGGGCGGAGGCGGCATCGTAGCCGGCACCGTTCTCCTGGGGCGTCTGCATGAAGCGCTCGGTATAGACGCTGTCGTAGAAACGCCAGTCGGTGGGGGGCGCGACGGCGATGCCGGCACAGAAGGGCACGGGGGTCTCGGAGAGTGCCATGAGTGTCATGTAGCCGCCATAGCTCCACCCCCAGATGGCGATGTGACTGCCATCGACATAGGGCTGACGGGCGAGCCAGCGGGCGGTCTCGGCCTGATCGCGCGCCTCGAGGGTGCCGATATGGCGGTAGGTGCATTTCTTGAAGTCGACGCCCCGTCCGCCGGTGCCGCGTCCATCGACGCAGACGCTGATGATGCCCTGCTGGGCGAGGAGGCACTCCCACGTCATGCCGGGATAGAAGCCTGAGCCCCACTCGTCCTTGACTTCCTGCGATCCCGGGCCGCTGTACTGATACATGACGACGGGGAAGCCTCCCCCAGCCCCTCCTGAAGGAGGGGTGACGGGCTTCACCATCCAGCCGTTGAGGGTGACGCCGTCGGCGGTGGTGAGGGTGAAGAACTCACGCGTGGGCATGCCGGGGGCGCAGAGGCGCTCGGAGAGGGCGCTGTTGTCGATGAGGGTGGCGAGGGTCTTGCCGCCCACGGCCTCGAGGGTGGTGACGGGCGCCTGGGTGAGCGACGAGGCGGTGTGGATGAAATATTTGAAGTTGCGCGAGAAGGTGGCGCTGTGGGTACCCGTCTCGGCCGTCAGCGCGGTGACCTTGCCCTTCTTGTCAGCACGATAGACGGCGCGGCGCAGCGGCGAGGGCTGGTTGCTCTGGTAGAAGACGTCGCCCGTCTTCTCATCGTAGCCGTAGAAGGCGGTGACCTCGTAGCTGCCGCTGGTGAGCGGGCGCTGCAGGGTGCCGTTGAGGTTATAGAGGTAGAGGTGGTTGTAGCCGGTGCGCTCGCTCTGGAGGACGAAGCAGGTGGGATAGAAGCGGATGGCCTCGTAGGTGGGCTCGGCAAGCCACGTGTCGCACTCCTCGCGCAGGGCAAGGCGGCAGACGGTGCTGCGCGCGTTAGCCATGTAGAGGTCCATGCGGCTTTGATGGCGGTTGAGGGTGACGATGGCGAGTTGGTTCTGATTGCCGTCGGCATCGGTCTGCTCGGTGAAGCGGATGCGGGGGATGTAGCCGTCGGCATCGAGGGGGAGGGCGATCTGACGGGTGACGCTGGACTTGATGTCGAACGAGTGGACGGTGACGGTGCTGTTCGCTACACCCGGGACGGGGTATTTATAGGTGTAGGCACCGGGATAGAGGGCGTACTGGTCGTGCCGGGGGGCTGCGCCGGCAAAGAGGGGGAAGGAGTACTGGGGGACGTCGCGCTCCACGCTCTTCATGTAGGCCAGCATGCGGCTGTCGGCACTGAAGTCGTAGTACTTCGTCTCGCCGAACTCCTCCTCGTACACCCAGTCGGCATGGCCGTTGATGACCTCGTTACGCACGCCGTCGGTGGTGACCTGCACCTCGGCGTTGTTGAACATGAGCTTGACGAGGTAGAGGTTGCCCTCGCGGACGTAGGCAATCATCTTTCCGTCAGGCGAGAAGGAGGGTATCTGCTGGGGGCCGCCGTCGGAGAGGGGCGTCATGCGGCGGTTGGCGACGTTGTAGATATAGTACTGCGCGGTGAACGAGCGGCGGTAGATGGGGGTGGTCTCCGTCTGGATGAGGATGCGGTCCTCGGCGGGGCTGAGAATGTAGCCGTCGAAGCGCTTGAAGGTGCAGCCGCGGCATGTGGTGACGCTGAAGAGGGTGTCAACGACCTCGCCGGTACGGAAGGAGTAGCGGAGGATGGCGTCGGCGTCGGGGCTCGTCTGGGCATAGTGCTCGCCGTCGGCCAGGGGGGTGACACGCCCCAGCGAGCGGGGGCTGTAGGTGCCGTTTACGAGGTTGCCGACCGTGAGGTTCTCGGCAAAAAGGCTTATGCCGATGAGGAGGGAAAGGAGGAGGATAATGGACCGTTTCATATTATTTGTTGTTTTTCTTTTTGAGATAAGCTGACTTTTCCAGATAGATGGGCAGGGTTTTGCCCTGCTCCTTGCGGGCGCCCACCAGCACATACGGCTGAGCGGCTATCTCCTTGCCGTCAAAGACGACCTCGCCCGGCAGCCGGACAATCACTTCGTCGCCCAGGTAGAGGCCTTCCTCGGTCTGCTTCAGGGCGATGCCCTCGTGGGTATCGATGGTTTTGGTTATCTTTACTGCCATCTCGATTTCCTCGTACTTGATGTCGGCATCGGGGCCGTCATCGGCCGGTGTGCCCTCGACCACTTCGCCCGTGGTGTCCGTTTCACCCTCAGCGGGTTCGTTGCCCAGATAATAGTATCCGAACAAGATGGCGGCAATCAGAAGAAGGGCTATCAGACAACCGCCGGAGCGTTTTTTGGGTTCACCTTTGCGGAACACTGACCTGATGATACACAAGATTACGTACAAGCCCAATAGCGGCAAGGCAAGCAGAAGAACCAATTCCGGCATTCCAAAGTTGTCCAAAAAGATAGGTAAAATCATAATCATTCGGTATTAAACTGTTTTTGGGTGCGAAGATAGGGAAAAAGTGGGAACTATTCATCGATTTTGGATTTTTTGTATTACTTTTGCCGAAAAATCATTCCATGACATGAAAAACATCAGCCCCACTTTCCGCCTTATTACCTGCCACCGATTTTTCGCCTTTGGCTGCTTTCTAGCACTTGTCGTCACCCTCCACGCCCAGCCATGGACGGCGCCCGTCGTGCCCGGCGCCGACCTTGCCACGCTGCCGTCGAACAAGACGGTGTATGTCTGCAACGTGGAGACGGAGGCCTTCGTCACCAGCGGCATGACGTGGAACACCAACGCCTGTGCCGTCCGCCTGCCATCGGGCGACACGAAAACCGCCACCGGCTATGCCTGCAACGCCCTCGTCTCGGCAGGCAAGGTGCGGATGCGGCTGGCGAACTATGCGTCGTACTTCATCTCGTGCCTCTCCGAGGCGGCGAACAACATCTACGTGGACCAGAACAGCGGCAACCAGTTCACCTACACCGAGGATGCCACGATGCCGCACGTCTATACGCTCACCAACACCACCTACGGCCACGACCTCGACGTGACGTGGGACTACGGCGGCCACCTCACCCTGGTGGAGGGCGGCGGCCACACACGCTGGGCGTTCATCCCTGCCGACAGCATCACCTCCGGCGCCTGGGCACGCTACAAGGCGCGCCGCGCCCTCTACGACGTGCAGGCGGCGCTGGAGGCTTCGGGGAAAGCGGCGGCCTACGACGGGGCGCTGACGGCGGCCAAGGGGGTGTTTGACAATCCGTCGGCCTCCGTGGCCGAGCTGCGGACTGCCGCTGCCGAACTCTTCAGGGCTTGCGCCACGGTGCTGGCAGGGCCGCTGGACGTGTCGTTCCTCTTCACCAACGCCGACATGCTGGGGGCGGGCACGGCTGCCGACTGGACGACGACCTCGGCGGCGTTCAATGATGCCGAGTTTGAGAAGTACCACAGCCCCATCACCCTCAGCCAGACACAGACGGTGCCCGTGGGCATCTACGACGTGGTGATGCACACCCTCTACCGCAACGACGGCTCGGACGCCGCCCCCCGGCTGACGGCGGGCAGCACCTCCGTGGCCATACCGCTGATGAACGACATCAACTTTGCCGTGGGCAACACCAACGGCGACAACGGCTGGACATCGGGCACGGGAGGGCTCATCCCCAACAACATGCGCGCCTGCGGCCAGGCACTCACCCACACCGACGCTGTGGCCCGCGCCGAGAACGTCGTCGTCGATGACGGCACGCTCACCATCACCGCCAGCGTCAAGAGCTCGTCGCAGTGGTTCAACTGGCAGGGGGTGGAAATCATCTGGAAGGGCAGCGACGACAGCGCGCTGCGTGAATCGCTGTGGGAGGCTATCGCCGAGGCGGAGGCCGTCGTCGGCAAGGGCAGCGGCAAGGGTGCCGACGTGCTGCAGGCCGTCATCGACCGTGCCAAGACACTCCATGCCGCCTCCGATGCCGGCATGGCGGCGCTCATCGCCCAGCGTGACGAACTGCGCGAGGCTGTTGAGGCCTACCGCTACACCGCCGCCTCGCCCGACTTCCCCTACGACGTCACCCACGCCATCGCCAACGCCGACTTCGAGGGAGGGCTCAGCGAATGGACAAATGTCGGCATGGCGGCACAGGGCAACGACTCGTTCACCCAGAAGCACGGCGGCACGTACGTGGAGAAATGGGTGTCTACCGCCGGACGGCTGCCCGACGTCGCCGTCTCGCAGACCATCAGCGGCCTTCCCTGCGGCATCTACCAGCTGCAAGCCGCCGCCCAGCACATCACCCAGAACAACGCCGCCGCGCAGAAGGGGGTGGTGGTGTTTGCCGGCACACACAGCCAGACGGTCACCGTGGCTGCCGACTATGCCATCACGTTCACCCACCTGGGGCAGCCGTTCGACGTGGGGCTGCGCGCCACCAAGCCCACCGGCAACTGGATTGCCTGCGACAACTTCCGACTCTACTACATGGGCGGCGAGATGGCCGACTTCACCGCCGAACTCAACGCTCTGAAAGCCTCCGCCGAGGTGCTGCTGACAGCCAAAGCCTCCGCGACAACCCTCGCGGCACTCGCTGAAGCCATCGCGAAGGCTGACGAAGCCGTGGCTGCCGCCGACGTGGCCCTCTATGCCACCGCCGCCACCGCGCTGATCACCGCCGCTGATGCCGTCACCGCTTCCTCCGCTGCCTACGAAAACCTCTCCTCGGCCATTGCCACCGCACAGGGTGTGTGCGACGCCGGGCAGGAGGCAGGGCGCGAGGCCTTCGTGGCCGCCATTGCTGCGGCACAAGCCCTCTACGACAGCACCGATGCCGCCAACGACGCCCTTGCCGAAGCCGTGGAGGCGCTGCAGCGGGCCACCTTCACCTACCGTCTGGCTGGCGGCAGCGGCACGCCGCCCACCGTCGTCACCGACACACGCTATGCCCGCGGCTCGACGGTCGTCTTCGGACGCAGCACTGTCACTGCCGCCACGGGCACACGCATCCTCGAGCGTGGCTTCTGCTGGAGCGAGTCGCCCAACCCCACCGTCACCGACAACCGCTCGTCGGCCTACCTCTCCAACAACGGCAATCTCTATAAGATGGAAGGGCTGAAGCCCGCCACCCGCTACTACGTCCGCGCCTATGCCATCAGCGACACCTATGCCGTCGGCTACGGCGATGTCATCAAGGTCTATACCATCCCCGCAGGCACCGTCACATGGACATACAACAACGGCGGCCCTGCCGACGCCAACGAGCGCATCAATGCCGCCCTCAAGGGAGGTGTGGACTACTGGAACCGCTTCACCTCCATCCGCGGCCTGCGCATCTCGTGCACCTACGGCTCCGGCACCCCCACGGCCGACTGCAGCTATGGCGGCAGCATGCGCATCGGCCCCTCGTCGTCCTACCAGCAGATTGGCACCGTGCTCCACGAGATGGCCCACGCCGCCGGTGTCGGCACACACTGGGTGTGGTACAACTGCGCTGCGCTGCGTCAGAACACCAGCCGCGGCGACTGGCTGGGCGACCGCACCACCGACCTCCTGCGCTTCTGGGACAACGACGCCACCGAGCGCCTCACCGGCGACGACACCCACATGTGGCCCTACGGCATCAACGGCGCCCACGAGGACAACGGCACCGAGCTGCTCTACACCGCCCAGAGCCTCATCATGCAAGCCCTGGGCGAGGACGGCCTGCCCCCCACCGGCGGCTTCTGCACACCCGCCTACGTGTTCGACCAGGAGGACACCATCCGCTACTACCTCCGCAGCGAGTCGCCCAACCATGGCCTCAGCACCTCGTTCCTGGTGGAGAACCGGCTGCGCAACCTCCGCTCCGTCGACATGACGCCCGCCGAGGCCGCAGCCAACGACAGCTGCGCCTGGCACATCACCTTCAACCCCGCCACGGGCTACTACCAGTTCCGCAACGTCGCCACAGGGCACTACCTCACCTACACCACCACCTCCGGCAGCGGCTCCTTCAAGCTGGTGCAGAAGGATAAGCCCGCCAGCACCGAGAACATCCACCTGATGCGCGGAAGAGTGGATGCAAAGATGGAGATAGACGACGCCACCACCCTCGCCGTCCGCGGCTATTGGATCATTCACCCCGAGGGCACCGCCACCCCGCCCTGCATGACCGCTGGCACCGGAGGCACCGTGAGCACGGCCTCCTTCAGCCTGGCTAACTCCGCCACCACCCAGCGCTGGGTTATCCTCTCCGAGGGCGACATGGCAGGCATCATCCGCACCGCCATCGACGTGCCGACGGCCCAGAGCCTCGCGCCGGCCGAGAGCACATACATCGACCTCCTCGGCCGCCCCGTCGAAGGCCGCCCCGCAAAGGGCATTTACATCTCCGGCGGCAAGAAAGTACTCATCCGATAACCCCCCACGCATCATGGCAGCGATTGCACTTTACACCATCACCTCAGAACTTCACGACGAGGAAGCTGTCCGTCAGGCCACAAAAGAGTTTCTGGATAGCCTCGACATCACCTTTGACTTCAAGGGAAACGACTTCGCCGACTATGGCAGCCACACGCTCGATTTGATATACATACGCACGGGCGGCACCGAAGGCATCTTCAAGCGCCTGCTCCCTGCGCTGCAGGCAGCATCCCCGCAGCCCTTCTACCTGCTGACGTCGGGCAAGAGCAATTCGCTGGCAGCATCCATGGAGATACTCGCATACCTCCGTCAACATTCGCTGAGCGGTGAGATTCTGCATGGCGATGCCGCCTACATCACCCAGCGCATCCGTCTGCTGACCGCCGTGAACGAGGCCAAGCGCAAGATGCGCGGCTCGCGCCTTGGTGTCATCGGGCAGCCCTCCGACTGGCTGATAGCGAGCCACGCCGACTACACCGCCGCGCGGCAGAGACTGGGCGTAGAGATTGTCGATATCCCCATGCAAGAGCTGACCGACCTGCTCCTCACCCGGTCAACCACCACACAAGAGGGGGCGCTCAACATCTACGACGCCCTCCGGACGATGGTCGCCAGCCACCAGCTCAACGGCTTCACGCTCCGCTGCTTCGACCTGCTGAAGGCAGTCCGCAACACAGGCTGTCTGGCACTTGCGCGCCTCAACGCCGAGGGCATCGTTGCCGGCTGCGAGGGCGATGTGCCCGCTGCGCTCACCATGCTGATAGTCCAGGCGCTGACAGGCGTCTCGGGCTTCCAGGCCAACCCCGCCTCCATCCGCACCGAGACGGGCGAAGTGCTGTTTGCCCACTGCACCATCCCGCTCAACATGGTAGAACGCTACGAGCTGGACACCCACTTCGAGTCCGGCATAGGCATCGGCATACGCGGATACATGAAGCCCGGCCCTGTGACACTCTTCAAGGTCTCGGGCGACATGAGCCGCTATTTCGTTTGCGAAGGCGAGCTGGTGCAAAACCTCTCCAAGGCAGACCTTTGCCGCACCCAGCAGCTCATCCGTCTCTCCGACGCAGCCGCTGCCTCCTATTTCCTCACCGATCCCATCGGCAATCACCACATCATCCTCCCTGGGCACCGGCGCACGCTGCTGGAGGAGTTTATGAAATAAGGCACACAGCCCCGCAGAGGGCAATAAGCAAACGCGGCACGATTCACATCGCACCGCGTCTTAAAAATTAACTAACCTTTTTAACCTGTCAACTAAAAAAATATTTTAGTCGATAATGTGACTATGGGTAAAAATAAAGGTTTAAATAAAAATCAGTTTTTTTCTGATATTTTTAAGTTTTTCCGCAAAAAAGCCTCAAAAAACGCAGGCAACTAAACCTACAGCCCAAGGGAATAAATCCGTAGCCCCTTGGAATAAATTCACAGCCCAAGGGAAAAAAATGCAGCCCAAGGGAATAATTGAGGCAAGAAACAATCTCTATCCTTTATAGAGAAGGAAGATACAGGGGATTTTGTCGATGGGAGGGGGAGTCTTTCGGCGCCAGTCGGCTATGCTGCAGGTGACGGCATATTCGTCGGAACAAGTTAAGCCGGCTGCCACACAAAGGCGCGTGGAGGGGCGGCATGTCGCAAGAATGTCGGAAAACATGCGGAGATTGCGGTAGGGAGTTTCGATAAAAAGCTGCGTCTGGCTCTCGGCATAAGCCCTGCTCTCCAACGCCTTTAGTCGCGAGCGACGCTCAGCAGCATCGGTTGGCAGATAGCCGTGAAAGGCAAAACTCTGCCCGTTAAAGCCGCTCGCCATGATAGCCAGCACCATGCTGCAAGGGCCTACGAGGGGCACCACCTTCATGCCTCGACGCTGCGCCAAGGCAACCACATCGGCCCCAGGGTCTGCCACAGCGGGGCAGCCGGCCTCAGAGATAACGCCCATATCCTCCCCCTGCGACAAGGGTTTCAGAAACCCTTCGACGGCAGCAACGGGGGTGTGCTCATTCAGCTCGTAGAAGGTGAGGGAGTCAATGTCAATCGAAGACTCAACCTTTTTCAGGAAACGCCGGGCGCTGCGCACATTCTCCACAATGAAGTGGCGCAGGGTGAGAATAACTTCGCGATTATAGGGCGGAAGAACGTTTTCAACAGGGGTGTCGCCCAGCGGAACAGGGATAAGATAGAGGGAGGACATGCTAATGATTAGAACTTGGGGATTAGTTTTTTTAGCGAATCAATGCGCAAAAGTAGCATTTTTCTTTGAGAAACCAGAGAGTTTTACTACTTTTGTACGTTGAAATGATAGCTTCGTAAAGAAAAATGAGAAATTTCAGAATAATCGTAACGACTTTGGCGCTCTGTGCAGCTGTTGCTGCCGATGCCCAGGTGTATGCCGAAATGCTGCTGGCAGGCAAAGACAGAGACGAGCGGAAGGAGATTCAGTCGCTCACCGTGCCTGGAAATGTAGACGTTTATAATCAGCTGCACCATCACGGCCCTGCTTTTGAAAGCGAACTGGTTGGCTACCGCGTCTATTTCGACAAGCGGCAGACAGTAGACATCTATGGCAAGCGCTATAAAGGATTGGAGTTGGCTCATACGCAATTCTACCCCACAGCAGACGACATCCGCGGCGGCTATGGCGATGATGTGTTGTGGGCAGGGACGACCGTCTCTGTCGGCTCGCTGCGCGGTTTCATTGATGGAATGCCAACCTTTATTGAACCCGTCGAACGGCGCACGGAAAGCATCCTCAATTACGGCCCCGACAAGGCCGTCATCGAAGTAAAAGTGGAGGGCTGGCAATATCAGGGAAAACGCATCAACATGACACAGCGATTCACGCTCTATGCCGAGCATCGCGACGTGCGAGTGGATGTCACCTTCGACGGCATCAACGAAGTTCCTGCACCGTTTTGCACAGGTGTGCTGAAATTCCCCGGCGGAATGGAATTCTCAGACCATGGCGGCCTTTGCGCCACGTGGGGCACAAACTGGGCTTACGGGCCGAAGGACACCCTTGATGTCCACAAGAAAGCCACCGTGGGCGTAGCCGTCTGCATACCACCTCAATACGTAGTAAGCGAGCCATACAACGAAGAGAATCTTCTCTACCTTATCTCACCCGCTCCCCAAGTCTCAGAAAAGAATTCGAGAACCAAGAAAGCCTATGCCGTAGCGCCTTCCGTGGAGAATTACAGCCTTACCTACTATCTGGCTTTCTGCTCGGCTGCCGAGGAATGGGCAGGCTCCTTCCACAGCGCCGATGAATGGTTCCGCTGGGTGAAGCAATGGAAAAGGGAAATAATGAAGCCGTGATGCCTACAAAAAGACTCGTTATCTTCGACCTCGACGGCACGCTGCTGGACACCGTGCTGGATCTCGCCGATGCCACCAACCATGCGCTGGAAAGCTGCGGATGGCCGACGCATCCCTCTGAGGCCTACTACAACTTCGTCGGGCGAGGTATCAATAACCTGTTTAGAGCCGCGCTGCCCGAGCAGGAACGCACGGAGGAAAACATCGGAAAGATGCGCTCGTTCTTTATTCCTTATTATAATGTTCATAACACCGACAGAAGCCACCCTTACACAGGCATCCCCAAACTGCTGAATACGCTGACGGAGAGAGGCATTGCCATTGCCGTTGCCTCCAACAAATACCAGCAAGCCACGGAGAAGCTCATCCGTCATTTCTTCCCCGATGTACCCTTTGCCGTTATCCTTGGACAGCGAGAAGGATTCCCCATGAAGCCCGACCCTGCAATCGTGAACCTCATCCGAGAGCGAACAAGCACACAGCCTGACGATGTGCTCTATGTGGGCGACTCGGGCATCGACATGCAAACGGCAACCAACGCAAGTGTAGAATCCGTAGGCGTAACGTGGGGTTTCCGCCCTGTCAATGAACTGACTGAGAACGGCGCCAACCATCTTGCCGACATTCCCGCTGACATCCTCTCCTTTCTTTAATAACCACCCATGCATAACTACCTTTCAACCGACAAAGTGGCAGAGCTCATCAGCCAAGACTACAGCCTCCTGCAGGTGATGAGCCGTTTCAATATTCCCCTTGGCGTAAAGGAAAAGAGTATCGATGAAGTTTGCCGAGCAAACAACGTCGATACGGAAACCTTCCTTGCCGTGCTCAACTTCATAGGCAACGGCTGCAACCACAAGTATATTGCTGAGCCCGAAACTCTTTCGCTCCCCTCCCTGATGAACTATCTGCGCCAAGCACACAGCTATTTCCTCGACTTCAGCTTCCCCGCCATACGCCGTAAACTCATCAATGCCGTCGGAAACGGAAGTGACAACGAGAGCGCCCTGCTCATATTGCAGTACTACGACACGTATGTCAGCGAGGTGCGCGAACATTTCGAATACGAGAACGCCATCGTCTTTCCCTACATCGACTCCCTCATCAACCAAAGCCACACATCCTTCAACATCGATACTTTCTCCGCCCAGCACGACCCTGCAGCCAAGAAACTCACCGAGCTGAAGAACATCATCATCCGCTACTACGAAGCACCGGCTGGCAGCTATGCTTTGCACGACGTACTATTCGACATCTTCGGCTGCGAAGAGGAACTGAAGGCTCACGGGCTTGTTGAGGAACACCTACTTGTGCCTGCCGTCAAATTGCTGGAAAGAGAATCCGCTGTCCATAAGGAAAAAACAGAAAAGGAAGGAGACGACGATGAGCAGTCATCCACCCTTAGCCCACGCGAAAAAGACGTCATCATCGGTGTCGTCAAAGGGCTCACCAACAAGGAGATTGCCGACAAGCTCTGCATTAGCCTAAACACGGTGCTCACCCACCGGCGGAACATCGCCCGAAAGCTCGAGATTCACTCTCCTGCCGGCCTTACCATCTACGCCATCATTAACGGCCTTGTGGAGCTAAAAGACGTCTCTTTGTAAGTAATCAGCAAAAAAGGTGAAATTTTATTTTACTATATAACAGCGTTTTAAGTTTTTTTGTGAGAAAAAAACGTCGGGAAGTTTGCTTTTTTGACGTGATTTTTTTATATCTTTGCATCAAATTTGCGAAGATGGGTGTTTATCCCCCTCCTTCGCTAACCTAAAATAGAACGCAATGAAGGCAAACAGAATTCTGTACGTTGCAAAGGAAGTCGTACCCTTTACCTCCAGCACCGAGATGAGTGAGATATGTCGTCACTTGCCTCAGGCCATCCAAGAAATGGGCCATGAAATCCGCACATTCATGCCCAAATGGGGAAGTATTAACGAACGGCGCAACCAACTGCACGAAGTCATCCGACTATCGGGCATGAACCTGATTATCGATGACACCGACCACCCCCTTATCATCAAGGTGGCGTCGTTGCAAATGGCCCGAATGCAGGTCTATTTCATTGATAACGACGATTACTTCAGCCGCACCAGGCTTGACGACCCTGACCTCCGCAGCGCTTCCTTCAAGGATAACGACGAGCGTACCATCTTCTTTGCTCGTGGTGTACTGGAGACGGTGAAAAAACTCCGCTGGTATCCTGACGTCATCCACCTGCACGGATGGGTGGGTATGCTTGTCGGACTCTACGTCAAAGTGTTGTACAAGGACGAGCCCGCTTACCGTAACTCACGCATTGTGGTGTCGCTCTACGACAACGACGACTTCGACGCTCTCTTCTGTGACGATTTCTTCGAACGGCTGCGCACCAAGGCAATGCCTGAGTTCGACACCGAAGGCATCAGCACCCCTGTCAACAGTACCGAGCTGTTCAAACTCGCCGTCAAGTATTCCGACGGTGTCATCGTCAATGCTCCCTCAGGCATCGACGAAAAAGTGGTTGCCTATGCCCACGAAATCGGGAAGCCCGTCCTCGACTACCCCGGTGAGGAGAATTACTACAACGCTTGCCACGAATTCTATGAGCATATCTGCGGCGGGGATGAAGAGGAAGAGGAAGAAGAAAGTTTCATCATTCCGAAAAACAAATGAAAAAATCTTTGCTCTGCAGCCTTGTGCTGCTAATGGTTCTGATTGCCTCGTGCGACAGCGATACTGGCACGCTTGGCATCAGCACAACCCCTACGGGCGACTCACTGACTATCCGCACAGCCATCTACGAAGCCACGTCGCGTTCCGTGCTCGTTGACTCTGTGTTGGGAAAAACAAGTACCGTCTATTTCGGCCGCTACACCGACCCCGAGACCAAGAGCCTTTTCACCTCCGACTTCATCACCCAGTTCAACTGCGTCGAAGGGGGCGATGCCTTTCCTCCTGCAGACAGCATTAAAGGCGACTCGGCACAACGGCTTGAGCTGCGCCTTTTCTTCACTTCCTATTACGGAGCAGGCGACAACACCATGCAGTTGGAAGTCTGGCCGTTGGAGCGCACGCTCACCGAGGGAACGTCCTACTACACCAACCTCAATCCTGCGGATTACTTAGCCGACGATGCCCAGCCCATCGCCCGAAAGACCTACACGGCCCTTGACTATACCCTCGCAGATGATGTCCTTTCCGACGAAGACCATTACCACAACGTCTGCATCCCCCTCCCCACCCAAATGGGCACGGACATCATCCGCCACTACCGTCAGCACCCCGAGCACTTCTCCGGCGCCACCAGTTTCATCGAGAATGTCTGCAAAGGCTTCTACATCAAATGTACCTCAGGTGACGGCACAGTTCTTTGCATCGACCACGTGAGCCTTCACGTTTGCTTCAACATGGCTCGCACCGACAGCACTTTTACCACCCAATTCATGGGTTCTCAAGAGGTGCTTCAGGTAAATAGCTTCGAAAACCAGGGGCTCGAACCACTGGTAGCCGACAACACCTGCACCTGGCTTAAAACTCCTGCAGGCATCTTCACTGAGGTTACCCTGCCCATCGACGAAATCACACAAAACGAGAAGGACACCATCAACTCTGCTAAGATAATCTTCAACCGCTACAACAACGTCAGCCCCGATGGCGACCCCTTTAGTGCCCCCACTCGTCTGCTGCTTATCCGAAAAAGCAAAGCACACGAATTCTTCGAGACCAACCAAACCCCTGACGGCTACACCGCCTTCCTCAACTCGCAGAAGAAAGATAGCTCCTCCTCGGATATCAACTTGTCGAAATTCAACCAGTATGTATTCGACAACATAGCCCGCCTTATCGTCACCTGCGCTTCGGAACGCAACCATTGGAAGGGTGAAGGCTCTTTCGAGGAAGCTAACCCCGATTGGAACAAGGTATTGCTCATCCCCGTTACCGTCACTACCGACAACAGCGGCAGCATCGTCACCCTACGTCACGACTTCAGCCTCAGCAGCGCACGCCTGAAAGGAGGCATCGATCCCATCGAAATACGTATCATCACTAGCGCATTCAAATAACGATGAAAAATGAAAAATAAAGAGTCCCGAAAGCAATGTCCCGATGGGAGGGCAGTTCATTCTTCATTCTTCATTTTACATTTTTCATTCTTCCTATTCCTCTTCCCTTCGCTCTGCTTGGCCGACAACGTTGCCGAGGGTTGGCTCAAGCCCTATGTCAATGGTCGCGGATTAGCCTTTGAATACAGCAGCGACAGCCTTCATTGGCAGACGCTGGGGCACGGGCGCACCTTTGTTGATAGCGACTTCGGCACATGGGGCGCCGAGAAGAAGATGGCTGACCCTTGCCTCTACAAAGACGACGACGGACTTTGGACGCTGATGTGGATACCCAACAAACGCTACAACCAATACGCCATCTGCACTAGCCCTGACCTTATCCATTGGAAGCCGCAGGACTACCCCACCCTGACATCCGACATTGAGCAAACGATGAAGGTACGTCGACGCCCAGCCATTCGCGTGCCGTGGAACCTTATCGAACAGCTCCGCCAGCGTTGCGACTACCTCGATGCCCGCGACAGCCGTTTCTCCGAAAGCCTCCTGCAAGACGACGAGCGGTTTGCCGGGCTGCAGCCTTTCAACATCCAGCTAACCTTTGATGCCAACGACACGAAGGCTATCTCCAATGAGCTCATCGGCGTCTTCTTCGAGGACATCAGCTACGGAGCCGACGGAGGACTCTATGCCGAGCTTGTCCAGAATCGCGATTTCGAATACACCCCTGGCGAGAATCGCCACGATCACAACTGGGGGCCTCTCACGGCTTGGGAGACACGAGGCGACCGTGCAACACTCTCCGTCAGCATCGGCACCGACGACCCTATCCATCCAAACAATCCGCACTACGCCATCCTGACAAAGGTGGCAGGCCCCTCGGCCCAGTTTGTCAACTGCGGCTACGACGGCATTAGTGTCAAGGCGGGCGAGACATACGACCTCTCCCTTTTCACCCGTAAAGCACCTACGCAGAAAGGCTCCATCCGGCTGCGCATCCAGCTGCAAGGGGGCGAAGGCCAAACCTTGGGCGAAACGATTGTCAAGGTAGGACAAACAACATGGAAAAAGCAGATGACAACCCTCCGCTGCAGCCGTTCCGACGAGGCCGCCATCCTCGTCATCGAGCCGCTTGACGAAGGAGCCCTTCACCTCGACATGGTGTCGCTCTTTCCCCGTCACACCTTCAAGAACCGCCAGAACGGTCTCCGCGCCGACCTTGCCCAAGCCATTGCCGACATCCATCCCAAGTTCGTCCGTTTCCCGGGCGGCTGCGTGGCACACGGCGACGGCCTCGGCAACATGTATCTTTGGAAGAACTCCATCGGCGCCCTCGAGGAGCGCAAGCCCATGCGCAACATCTGGAACTATCACCAGACGCTCGGCCTCGGCTACTACGAGTACTTCCAGTTCTGCGAGGATATCGGCGCCGAGCCGCTCCCCGTTATCCCTGCCGGCGTACCCTGCCAAAACAGCAGCGACGGCGGTCCAGGGCAGCAGGGAGGCGTACCTATGGACGAGATGGAAGCCTTCACGCAAGACATCCTCGACCTCATCGAGTGGGCCAACGGCGATGCCCGCACCACCTATTGGGGACGCATCCGCGCTCAGAGCGGCCATCCCCGTCCCTTCAACCTGAAGCACATCGGCATCGGCAACGAAGACCTCATCTCCAACGTCTTCACCGAGCGCTTCACCTACATATATAATAAGGTACACGCGCGCTACCCCGACATCGAAGTCTGTGGCACCGTCGGTCCCTTCTACGAAGGCAGCGACTACGACTGGGGCTGGCGTCTGGCTACCGAGTTGGGCCTCCCCATGGTCGATGAGCACTATTACGTCAGCCCAGGCTGGATGATTCATAATCAGGACTTCTACGACCATTACGACCGCAGCCGTCCGCACGTCTATCTAGGTGAATACGCCGCCCATGCCCGCGGACGGAGGAACTGCATTGAGAGCGCCCTCTGCGAAGCCCTCTATCTGACGAACGTCGAGCGCAACGCCGATGTCGTTCGTATGACTAGCTACGCCCCCCTACTCAGTCGCGAGGGGCACTCCAACTGGGACCCCGACATGATATACTTCAACGGCACGAGCGTCCGCCTCACCCCAGGCTACTACGTGCAGCAGCTCTTTGGGCAACACAGCGGGGACCACTACGTCAGCGGTACGCTGAAAGGGAATTGGAAATCCGAGGCTGTCCGCCGACGCATCAGCTACAGCTGTGTCACCGACAATCAGTCGGGCGACATCATCGTCAAGATAGCCAGCCTGCTGCCTGTGGCCGTAGACACAGACATAGACCTTACGCCTTTCGGTCAGACGTACTCCACTGCCGTTGTCACCACACTCAGCGGCACACCTACCGACACAAAAGCCGAGCCTACCACCACTAGCGTTGTGACATCCGACGAGCACGCACAAATAGCCCTACCTCCCTACTCCTTCACCGTTGTCCGCATCGGGCAACACTAATGAAGGGACGTCCGAGCGTTTCTTATCTCCCAAAGCCGTTAGGACACGTGTCCTAACGGGTTAGGTAAGGTGTCCCAACGGGTTAGGACACGTGTCCCAACGGGTTTGGTACAATAACTTTTGACTGCGCTGAACTTTGAACTAAGGAACATGGGGGTACAATCCACTATAATCACCATGCAACGTTTTTAGGTAATTTCAACGAAATAACAAAAAAAGTCGCTATCTTTGCATCGTTGAACCTCAAAATAGCACCACAATATGTCCCGTCCGCTGTTGCAGCGCGAAATATCGGTTTTCCTCCTTCTGCTCGTTTGCCTCTCGGCAAGGACGTCGGCACAGTCACTAACGGTAGATGCTTCTGCGGTTGTGGCTGACGTCAGCCCGCTCATCTACGGAGCTGGGACGGAGGATGTTAATCACGAGATATATGGTGGGCTTTACGACCAACGGATTTTCGGCGAAGGCTTCGAGGAACTGGCTGTGATGGACATCTGCGACTTTACCGCCTACGACAGCCCTTGGGCTGTGTCGGGCGGATGGGTGCAGCTCGGCTCGACGCATGGTAAGCTCATCAGCGACATCGCCCGCGTCCGTCAGGGAACAATCGAGGTGGAGATGCGGTTGGAGGGGGCTTCGTCCATCGGCGGCCTCATCGTCGAGGTGAGCCGCGCCGGCACAGGGATGGACACCTTTGACGGCTACGAAATCAGCCTCGATGCCCAGAAGAGGGCGTTCGTCTTCGGCAAGCACAAGCAGGACTGGCAGCCCATCGCCCGGTTTAACGCCGACTTCGGAGGGCGTGGCGAATGGAACACGCTACGCGTCGAAGTGGAGGAAGCCACGTTCACTTGCTATGTCAACGACACAAAGGTCTTTGCCTACACCGACACCCACGACCCCCTGAGCGGCGATCGTGTGGGGCTGCGCAGCGTGAACGGCTCAGCCAGCTTCCGCCACCTGAAGATTGATGGCAGGGAGATTCCCCTGGAGGGCGATAAGACGCCGGAGCTCTCGAGGATGTGGGATGTTGTCGGCAACGGCAACTACCGACACGACGGCGACAACCCCTTCACAGGGCGCTATGCTCAGCGCATTGCCGGACGTGCCGGCGACGGCATAGCCAACCGAGGACTCAACCGCTGGGGCATCGCCGTCAGCAAGGACAAGCCCCTGCACAACGCCCTCTACCTGCGGGGCGAGGCGAACAACCCGCAGAAAGGGATGAAAGCCAGCGTTGCCTTGCAGAGCGCCGACGGCACTAGGGAGTATGCCTACGCCGAAATCACAGGCATCACAAACGAGTGGCAACGCTTTGACGCAGAACTCATTCCCACAGCCACCGATGCAAATGCCCGATACGTGCTCAGCCTGGCAGAAGAGGGCACGCTCTGGGCGGACCAAGTGCTGCTGGCTACCGACGCCTATCCTTTCCGTGAGGATCTCACCGAAGCCTTCCGTGCCGAGGGGCTCACCTTCCTACGCTATGGAGGCTCGATGGTGAATGCGGCTGACTATCTGACGCATAACATGGTTGGGAGTCAGCTGGAGCGCGAGCCCTACGACGGCTTCTGGTACCTCAACGCTACCAATGGCTTTGCCATCCCCGAGTTTGTCGCTTTCGCCCGCCTCATCGGCGCCGAGCCCTCGTTTGCCATCAACATCGAGGACGACCCGACAGATGTGCTGCGTATGTTGGACGAGATAGCCGTCTATCAGCCCCGCCTGCTTGAGATTGGCAACGAGGAAAACATCGGGACAAGAGCCCGCTCGGCCTACGAGCACTATGTGGAGCGGTTCCTCACGCTGTACAACGCCATCCACCCCGTCTATCCCGACATGGTGTTCATCAACGCCGCTTGGTGGCGTCCCGACGAGCTAGCCACGATGGAATATGTCTTTCGCGCCCTTGACGGCAAGGCGGCCTACTGGGACTACCATCCCTGGACGGAAACCCCCGAGCAGGCTTTAGCGACAACGGCAGCCATCAAGCAGATGCAGCAGCTCTTCACCACGTGGAATCCCCTGACAACCATGCGCTGTGCCATCTTTGAGGAGAACGGCAACACCCACGACATGGCCCGCGCGCTGGCTCACGCCGTCATGCTCAACGTCGTGCGCCGATCGGCAGGCTTTGTGCCGCTCGACAGCCCCGCCAACGCCCTGCAGCCCTGGCTCCAGAACGACAACGGATGGGATCAGGGGCAGATTTTCTTCGACGCCTCACGAACATGGATGCAGCCGCCCTACTATGCTCAGCAAATGGCTGCCACCCACCACCAGCCCCTGCTGGTGCACTCGGACGTGACAGGCGACAGCCTTGACATTTCCGTCACCCGGAACGAAGCGAACGACACCCTCATCGTCCACGTTGTCAACTACGCCACCATCAGCCAAAACATCCGTCTTGCGCTCAGCGGATTCGGCAAGGTGAGGAGTATGACGTCCCTCTCACTCAACGGTTCCCCTGACGGCCGCAACCTGCCCGACGACCCTTTGCGTTATGCCCCTGTGGAGACAAAGCTTAAGCCCACGAAGGAGCTGTCTGTCAGCGGCTACAGCTACACGATTTTTGTCCTTTCCACCATAGGGAGTATCATGTAGTTTTTTTTATAAGTCAGCATGCAGCTTGTATGATTCCGTATCTTTGCCTTTGAATTTGTTTATCACCATTAATTTGCTCAAAAAGATGAAAAAAAACACCGCATTATTGATTGCCGTCCTGCACGTGACCGCAGTCGTGCTCACGTCGTGCGCCACACAGACGTCGGAGTGGAAACTGGTATGGACGGAGGATTTCAACGGAAAGACGATTGACGAGAGTTCATGGACGCGCATCGGGAGGGGACTCTCCGACTGGGACAACATGATGTCGCTCCGCCCCGACCTGGCGTATGTCGAGAATGGCGAACTGGTCCTCCTTGGCAAGGTGAACGACCATTCGTCGGACGACACGACACCCTTCGTGACAGGCGGCATCTGGAGCGCAGGAAAGAAGTCGTTCCAACAGGCAAGGATTGAAATCAGAGCCAAGTACAACCATGTGCCGGGCTTCTGGCCGGCTCTGTGGCTTATGCCCGATGCCCCTCTCCCCAGCCCCGCGTATGCAGAGATTGACATCATGGAACACGTCAACGACGACTCCATTGCCTACCACACCGTCCACTCGCGCTACACGCTGGACACGCCCCAGGACCAGCAACCGCCCCACTCCTCGCCGTGCCCCATCCATGTGGGCGACTGGAACACGTATGCCACGGAAATCCACACAGACAGCATCTGCTTCTTCGTCAACGATGTAAAAACCTTCACCTACCCCCGGACGGAGGACAGCGTCCTGAAGTTCCCCTGGCCCGACTATCCCTTCTACATCATCCTCTCGAACCAGCTCGAAGGACAGTGGGTGGGCCCCGTCTCCAAGCCGGAGCTGCTCCCCAGTGAACTGCGTGTGGATTGGATAAAGGTCTATGAAAAAAGGAAACAATAGAAACATGGACAAATGAAACATTATAGCAAACCCTTCCTTTACTTCATCTGCCTGGTGGCAGCGATGGGCGGACTGCTCTTCGGTTACGACTGGGTGGTCATCGGCGGTGCCAAACCATTCTATGAGCTCTATTTCGGCATATCGTCGTCGCCCGTCCTGCAGGGTGTGGCCATGTCCACGGCGCTAGTGGGCTGCCTGATAGGTGCCATGGTGGCTGGGGCGCTGGCTGACAGGTACGGGCGGAAGCCACTGCTGATTACGGCCGCCGTGCTGTTCACCGTCTCTGCCATCGCCACGGGGGCTTTCAACAACTTCGCGCTGTTCAACATCGCCCGTTTCGTAGGCGGCATCGGCATCGGCGTGGCTTCGACGTTGTCGCCCATGTACATTGCCGAGGTGGCGCCGGCAGAGATTCGTGGACGGCTGGTGTCGCTCAACCAGATGACCATCGTGCTGGGCATCCTGGCGGCACAGATTGTCAACTGGTTGTTGGCGCGCCCTGTGCCCGACGGCTCTACGAATGCCGACATCCTTGCCTCGTGGAATGGGCAGATGGGCTGGCGCTGGATGTTCTGGGCCGAGACGGTGCCTGCGGCCTCCTTCCTGTTGCTGGCGTTCTTCATTCCCGAAAGTCCGCGGTGGAAGAGCATGAAAGCAACTGCGTTTTCTGCCAGTCTGAAAACTAAAAAACAATCTTCACCTTTCTCACGCAAGTATGCGGGTGTACTGGTGCTGGGCATCGTGATTGCCGTGTTCCAACAATGGTGTGGCACGAACGTCATCTTCAACTATGCCCAAGAAATCTTCTCCGCTGCGGGCTATGCTGTAGGCGATGTGCTATTCAACATCGTCATCACGGGCATCGCCAACGTGGTGTTCACCGTCGTGGCACTCTTCACCGTCGATCGTCTCGGGCGCCGCAGCCTGATGCTGCTCGGTGCGGGTGGGCTATGCCTCATCTACCTAATACTCGGCACATGCTATCATTTCCACGTCACGGGCTTCTTCATGGTGGTGCTGGTGGTGGCCGCCATCGCCTGCTATGCCATGACACTGGGCCCCATCACCTGGGTGCTACTTTCCGAAATCTTCCCCGACCGTGTGCGTGGCGCTGCCATGGCCGTCTGTGCCTTCGCCCTATGGACAGGCTGCTGCACGCTGACGTTCTCGTTCCCCTCGCTCAATGCCGCGTTGGGTAGTAGCGGCACATTCTGGATCTACAGCACCATCTGCCTCTGCGGTTTTCTCTTCTTCCTGCGCAAACTGCCCGAGACCAAGGGCAAGAGCCTGGAGGAACTGGAGCAACAGCTGACGAAATGACCAAACAAAACTATAATATATAATGGTAAAAGTCTGGAGAGAGAAAGTGACCATCCCGACGTATGCAATCGGGAAGGCAGATAAGAACCCGATGTTCCTGGAGAAACGCGTCTATCAAGGCTCCAGCGGCGTGGTGTATCCCTACCCCGTCATTGAGCAGGTGGCCGACGAGAAAACGGACGTCACCTACAACGCCGTGTGGCTGGAGAATGAATACCTGAAGGTGATGGTGCTGCCCGAGCTGGGCGGCCGCATCCAGATGGCTTACGACAAGGTGAAGGAGCGCCACTTCGTCTATTACAATCACGTCATCAAGCCCGCCCTCGTGGGGCTGGCAGGACCGTGGATTAGCGGAGGCATTGAGTTCAATTGGCCGCAACACCACCGTCCCTCCACCTTCCTGCCCGTCGATTGCACCATCGTGGAGAACACGGACGGCTCCGTAACGGTATGGGTGAACGAAATGGAACGCATGTTCCACCAGAAAGGCATGGCAGGCTTCACGCTGCGCCCGGGCTGTGCCTATTTGGAGATACAAGGGCGCGTCAGCAACCGCACTCCCCTGCCCCAGACGTTCCTCTGGTGGGCAAACCCTGCCGTAGAGGTGAATGACGACTACCAAAGCGTCTTCCCGCCCGACGTCAATGCCGTCTTCGACCACGGCAAGCGGGCTGTCTCGTCGTTCCCCATCGCCACGGGCATCTACTATAAGATGGATTACTCGGCAGGGGTGGACATCTCTAACTACAAGAACATCAAGGTGCCCACCAGTTACATGGCCGTGAACTCGAAATACGATTTCGTGGGCGGCTACGAGAACGACACCCATGGCGGCATGCTCCACGTGGCCTCGCACCACCTCTCGCCCGGCAAGAAGCAGTGGACGTGGGGCAATGGTGACTTCGGACGCGCGTGGGACCGCAACCTGACAGACGAATACGAAAATAAGGGCTATCGCCCTTATATCGAACTGATGGCGGGGGTTTATACTGAGAACCAGCCTGACTTTACCTGGCTCATGCCCTACGAGGAAAAACTCTTCACGCAGTACTTCATGCCCTACCGCGAGATAGGCATCGTGAAGCAGGCATCGAAGGACTTTATCCTCAACATCGAAAGCCTGCCCGACGGAGGAGAAGTGCACTTCAAGGTGCTGGCCACATCGAGGCAGACAGTAGAGGTGGCACTGACGAACAAGCAGGGTGAGACGTATTATCGTCAGACCGTGACGCTCTCACCTGAAAATGTTTTTGAGCAGACGGTGGACGTGAAGGGGGCAACGCTTGACGACTTGATACTGGCTGTCGGAAAGCTCACTTGGATGGCCGAGCCCGACGGAATCCGCCCCATCCCCGACGCAGCCGAGGCACCCCTGCCTCCTGCCGAGACAGAAACCAACGACCAGCTTTACCTGACGGGGCTTCACCTGGAGCAATACCGCCACGCCACCTGGAGCGCCCTCGACTACTACGAGGAGGCGTTGCGACGCGACCCCAACGATGTGCGCTGCCTAAACCAGACGGGGCTCTGGTACTTGCGTCGTGGCCGTTTCGACAAGGCGGAACACTATCTGCGCCGCGCCGTCAAGGTCTGGCAGAAGCGCAATCCCAATCCCTACGACGGCGAGTCCATCTTCAATCTCGCCCTCTGCCTGAAGTTCCAGGCGTTGGAGAATAATCCTCAATCTTCAATTTTCAATCTTCAATTAAAGGAATCCTACGAGCTCTTCTGGAAATCCACATGGGACAAGGCGTGGGCTGATGCCGGCTACTTCGAAGCGGCTTGCATCAGCGTGGTAGAGCGACGGCTTAATGATGCTCGCGACGAGCTGGACCGCTGCCTCATCTTCAACAGCCACCACCACAAGGCCCGTGCACTGAAAGCCGCCGTGCTACGCCTGCTGCAGGCCAGCAAGCAGAAAGGAGGGCTGCAGATGGGCTCGTCGAAGGAACTGAACGACCGCCTCTCCCTGATCAAGGAGTCGCTGTCCATCGACCATTTCAACTACGGCATCCTCTACGAACAATACCTGCTGACGAAGGACAAGGACGTACTGAAAGAGCTGACGGAACTGATGCACGGCAATGTCTATAACTACCACGAGCTGGCGCTTGACTATGCACAGGCAGGGCTCTGGGACGAAGCCGAAGAGGTGCTGACGATTCCGGCCGTTGCCAAGAAACTGAAGAAAGCCTCCCCGCTGACGTCGTACTACCTCGCCTATCTCCACCTGATGCGAGGCGAGACGGAGAAGGCGAAGGAGAGCTTCGCCGAAGCCGAGCAGGCAGACAGTTACTGCTGCTTCCCCAACCGCCTGGAGGACGTCGTGGCACTGACGATGGCCAAAACCATGAACCCCGAGGGAGCCCGTGCACCGTACCACCTCGGTTGTCTTTATTACGACAAGCGCCAGTATGACCTTGCCATCGAAAACTGGGAACTCGCTGCCCGCCTCAACCCCACCTTCCCCACCGTCTGGCGCAATCTCGCCCTTGCCCGCTTCAACAAGCAGGGGCAGCGGGAGGCCGCCCTTGAATACATGGAGCGCGCCTTCCAACTCGACAAGACGGACGCCCGCGTGCTCATGGAACTTGATCAGCTACGCAAACGCCTGCATCACTCCCATGCCGAACGCCTTGCCTTCTTGCAGAAGTACCCCAAGCTGACCAGCCAGCGCGACGACCTCGTGCTGGAGGAGATTACCCTCCTCAACCAACTGGGCCGTCACGAAGAGGCCATGCAGAAACTCGACGCCCACCACTTCCATCCCTGGGAAGGTGGCGAAGGCAAGGTACCTGCCCAATACCAGCTTTGCCGCATGGAACTGGCAAAGCAACACCTTGCGAAACAAGCGAATCTCGACAAGGCCATCCGCCTGCTGAACGAATGCCTCGTCTATCCGCCCCACCTCGGCGAGGGTAAACTCTACGGCGCTCAGGACAACGATTTCCACTACCTCCTCGGCCTTGCCTATGCCCTGTGTGGCGATGCAGAGACGGCTCGTATCCATTGGGAGCAAGCCGCCCAAGGCTCGCTGGAGCCCACCGCTGCCATGTACTACAACGATGCCCAGCCCGACAAAATCTTCTATCAAGGGTTGGCACTGCTGAAGCTGGGACGAAAGGACGAAGCCGACGGCCGTTTCCGTTGCCTTGTCAGCTACGGGCAGCAGCACCTCTCCGACCAGCCCGTGGCCGACTACTTCGCCGTCTCGCTGCCCGACCTTCTCATCTGGGAAGACCCACGCGGCACCCTCCATCAGGTTCACTGCCGTTACATGCTTGCTCTCGGCTACTACGGACTTGGCGATTTGCCACAGTGCCACCACTACCTCGACGAGGCCTGTGCCCTCGACCCCAATCACCAAGGGCTCCTCTCCCTTCGCACCCTGGAATCAACCCTAAACAACCTTGTAAAAAAGTAACGTGCGAATAGAAGAACTAACTCAGCTCTATGCCAGGCACAAAGGCGTAGAGGCTTTTCAGAAAGTGTGGGAAAGCGGAGCAAAGACCGTTTTCCTGCAAGGTTTGGTGTCGTCGGCTGTGCCGGTCTTAGTCGCTGCCTGCCGTCGTACGAGCCTGGCGCCCCGTACGGGGGTGGTCATCGCGGTGTTGAACGATGCAGAAGAAGCCGGGTATTTCTACCACGACCTAACTGGGCTGCTGGGTGGACAGGACAACAAACGGACTGCCAGCCAGGTGCTTTTCTTCCCCTCGTCCTACAAGCGTGCCATCAAGTACGGCCAGCGCGACGATGCTGCCGAGGTGCTTCGGACGGAAGTGCTGACAGGGCTCTCCTCCTTACGGAGGGATGGGGAGAGAATCGTCGTGGTCACCTATCCTGACGCCTTGGCCGAAGGGGTGGCATCGCATGACAGCCTGGCACGCAACACGCTCACGCTCCGCGTGGGGCAGCACATCGACATCAGCGTGCTGGCAGAACAACTGGGCGAGGCAGGCTTCCACCGCACGGACTACGTCTATGAGCCCGGCCAATACGCCGTGCGCGGCAGCATCATCGACGTCTTCTCCTTCTCGTCGGAATACCCCTACCGCATCGATTTCTTCGGCGACGACATCGACAGCATCCGCACCTTTGAGGTAGAGAGCCAGCTGAGCCGCGAGAAGGTCGATGAGGTGTTCATCACCCCCGAGCAGAGTAGCGCAGGGCAGGCTTCGCTCCTGGACTATCTGCCCGAGGGAAGCGCCTTGATGTTCCACGATTTCCTGTGGACCTGCGAAAGGTTTGACAGCCTCGCTCATCCGGTGAGCCCGATTACTCAGTATATTCCGGACAATCCGGATTCTCCGGCTGACACTCCCACCCTCATCACCAAGGAGGCCTTTGTCAGGCAGAGCATGGGGTTCAGGCGCATCGAGTTCGGCTCGCACCCCACGGGTACGCCCGAGGCCGTCATCCGCTTCGACATCTCCCCCCAGCCGATGTTCCACAAGAATTTCGACTTCGTAGCCTCCACGCTGACAGACTACATCGGACGGGGCTACAAGCTCTATATCCTCTCCGACAGCAGCAAGCAGACCGACCGCCTGCGCACCATCTTCGAGGAGCGCGGCGACGACATACCCTTCACCCCCATCGACCACACGCTCCACGAGGGCTTCGCCGACCACACGCTGCACGCCTGCTTCTTTACCGACCACCAGATATTCGGCCGTTTCCACAAGTACAGCCTGCGCAGCGACAAAGCCCGCCAGGGAAAGGTGTCCGTGGCCCTCAAGGAGCTGGCACAATTCGAGCTGGGCGACTACGTCGTCCACATCGACCACGGCATCGGACGCTTTGCCGGCCTGGTGCGCGTGCCCAACGGCGACACCACACAGGAGGCCATCAAGCTCCTCTACGAGGGGAAGAACGGCAGCCAGGACGTCCTGCTCGTCAGCATCCACGCCCTCCACAAGATATCCAAGTACAAGGGCAAGGACGGCGAGGCGCCGCGTGTCAGCCACCTCGGCACAGGTGCCTGGGAGAAGATGAAGCAACGCACGAAGACCAAGATCAAGGACATCGCCCGCGACCTCATCATCCTCTATTCCAAGCGTCTGAAAGAACAGGGCTTCGCCTACAGCCCCGACTCGTTCATGCAGCACGAGCTGGAGGCTTCGTTCATCTACGAGGACACCCCCGACCAGCTGAAGGCCACGCAGGACGTCAAGGCCGACATGGAGCGCCCCCGCCCCATGGATCGCCTCATCTGCGGCGATGTGGGCTTTGGCAAGACCGAGGTGGCCATCCGCGCCGCCTTCAAGGCCTGTGCCGACAACAAGCAGGTGGCCGTGCTCGTGCCTACCACCGTGCTGGCCTACCAGCACTATCAGACCTTCACCGAGCGTCTCCGCGACTACCCCGTCAGGGTCGAATACCTCTCCCGTGCCCGCACGCCGGCTGACGAGAAGCGCATCCTCGCCGAGCTGGCCGACGGCAAAGTGAACATCCTCATCGGCACCCACAAGCTCATCGGCAAGAACGTCCGCTTCAAAGACCTCGGCCTGCTCATCATCGACGAGGAGCAGAAGTTCGGCGTCAGCGTCAAGGAGCGGCTGAAGCAGCTGAAAGTCAACGTCGATACGCTGACGCTCACCGCCACGCCCATCCCGCGCACCCTGCAGTTCTCGCTGATGGGCGCCCGCGACCTCTCCATCATCCAGACACCGCCCCCCAACCGCTATCCCATCCAGACGGAGGTACACCCCTTTAACGAAGACATCATCCGCGACGCCATCAACTTCGAGATGGCCCGTGGCGGACAGACGTTCTTCATCAACAACCGCGTGCAGAACCTGCCCGAGCTTGCCTCGCTGGTCACACGCCTCGTCCCCGACGCCCGCGTCGCCATCGGACACGGACAGATGGACCCCGAGAGCCTCGAGCGCGTCATCCTCGGCTTCATCAACTACGACTACGACGTGCTCATCTGCACCAGCATCATGGAGAACGGCATCGACATCCCCAACGCCAACACCATCCTCATCAACCAGGCTCACATGTTCGGCCTCAGCGACCTCCACCAGATGCGGGGCCGCGTGGGACGCACCAACCGCCGTGCCTTCTGCTACCTGCTGGCGCCCCCGCTCAGCACCATCTCCGACGAGGCACGCCGCCGCCTCACAGCCATCGAGAACTTCACCGACCTCGGCAGCGGCATACACATCGCCATGCAGGACCTCGACATCCGCGGAGCGGGCAACCTGCTCGGCGCCGAGCAGAGCGGATTCATTGCCGACCTCGGCTACGAGACCTACCAGCGGATACTTAACGAAGCCGTCCACGAGCTGCGCACCGAGGAGTTTGCCGACCTCATGGCCGAGAAGAACGCCGAGCCCGACGCCGCCTCCGACGATTGGAGCTACGTCAGCGAGTGTACCTTCGACAGCGACCTCGAGCTGCTCTTCCCCGACGAGTACATCACCGGCAGCAGCGAGCGCATCCTCATCTACCGCGAGCTCGACAGCCTCGAGACCGACGACCAGCTTGCCGCCTTCCAGAGCCGCCTCGAGGACCGTTTCGGCCCCATCCCCGAGGAGGGACAGGAGCTGCTGCACGTCGTGCCCCTGCGCCGCATCGCCAAGAGCCTCGGCATCGAGAAGATTGTCCTCAAGGCCGGACGCATGGTGCTCTATTTCGTCAGCGACACCGAGAGCCCCTACTATCAGAGCGACACCTTCGGCCGTGTCCTGCGCTACCCCGCCCTCAGCTCCCACGAGTGCCAGTTCCGCGAGTCGGGCGGCCGCCAAAACCTCCTCATCGCCGACGTCCACTCCGTCCGCGAAGCGCTCGAAGTCCTAAAGGCTATATAACCCAGAGCAAAATCTCCCATTGCCCTGTTATTCAAAAGAGCGTACTTAATAACAAGGGAGACGTACATGATAACAAGGGGGGCATACAAAATAACAAGGGGGGCGTAGCGCACGACGCCCCCTTGCTACATCTCAAAGCGAGGGCGCAACCTTTGGGGTTGCGCCCTCGCTGTTTAGGCTTGGTGGCCTGATGCGGGTGAGCTTACTTCTCCAACACGCTCACTTCTCTCACTTAATCACGACCTTCTTGCCGCCGATGATGTTGATGCCGCGCTGGGGAGCGGAGAGGCGCTGACCGGCGAGGTTGTAGAGAGCCTCCCCCGTCCCCTCCTGAAGGAGGGGTGACTCAAATTCCTTCCCTTCAGGGGAGGATTTAGGAGAGGCTATGCCGGTGACATCGCCCAGGTAGAAGAGGTTCCAGGCGCCCACGACCTCGTAGTCGTTGGGAAGGATTTCTGTCTTCTCAAGGCCGATGGTGACGCTGCCGCCCTCCTCGTCAATACGGAAGGCGAGGGTGTTGAGGTAGCGGCCGTCGGCAAACCAGGCTGCCGTGGGCGTGGTGCCGTCGGGGGCATACCAGCCGTTGATGTCACCGCTGGAGTACTGATAGCAGTTCTCGTCGGCCACCTTCGTGGGGCTAGCGCCCTCGAAGAGGTTCATGACCTTCGTCTCGTAGGTCTGGCTGGCGGTCTTGGCGTAGAGCGTGGTGAGGTGCGTGGCCTCAGCACCGCTGCTCTGGTAGAGGTCATACTCTTCGTTGTAGTAACCGGCACGGTAGTAGGTGTGGACGGTGACCTCGTAGTCGCCCTTCGGCAGGCCGTTGATGGTCTGGTGGAGCTCGATGCCGGCGCGGTTGTAGCTGACGGTGTACTGCTTGTAGCCGTTCATGGCGCTGGTGACCCAGCCCTCGATGGTGCCGGTGTCCTTGCTGCCGCGCTCGGGGTCGAAGGTCGGGTTGACGATGAGGTCGGTGACGTCGGTACGCACGGGCTCGTCGTCGGCACCATAGTAGTAGAGGTTCCAGGCACCCACGACCTCGTAGTCGTTGGGCAGGATTTCGGTCTTCTCGAGGCCGATGGTGACGCTGCCGCCCTCCTCGTCGATGACGAACTCAAGCTCGTTGAGGTAGCGTCCGTCGGCGAACCAGGCTGCCGTGGGCGTGGTGCCGTCGGGGGCATACCAGCCGTTGATGTCGCCGTTGGAGTACTGATAGCAGTTCTCGTCGGCCACCTTCGTGGGGCTGGCACCTTCGAAGAGGTTCATGACCTTCGTCTCGTAGGTCTGCGTGGCGGTCTTGGCATAGAGCGTGGTGAGGTGCGTGGCCTCAGCGCCGCTGCTCTGGTAGAGGTCATACTCTTCGTTGTAGTAACCGGCACGGTAGTAGGTGTGGACGGTGACTTTGTACTTGCCGCGCTTCAGGCCGTTGATGGTCTGGTGGAGCTCGATGCCGGCGCGGTTGTAGCTGACGGTGTACTGCTTGTAGCCGTTCATGGCGCTGGTGATCCAGCCCTCGATGGTGCCGGTGTCCTTGCTGCCGCGCTCGGGGTCGAAGGTCGGGTTGACGATGAGGTCGGTGACATCCTGCTCGCCATTGCCGCCGCCAAACTTGATGGCGACGACCATCGAACTGACCTCGACGGTCTTGTCGGCAGCCGTCGGGCCATCGTAGGAGCCAGCCTCGTACGAGCCGAGTGCCTCGTTGTAGAGCGCATTGGCCTTAGCGATGTCAGCATGAGTGGGATTGCCTTCGATGGCCTCCTTCAATTGGTCAAGGGCCAGACGAAGGTCAGCATAGGCCTGCGTGGAAGCCTCAACAGCCTCCATGGCCTGCTTCATCTCCACAAAGGCATCGTAGAGGGCATAGCCATCGGTCTCGCTCTTTGCCTTGACGACAGCATCGGAGAGAGCTGTCAGCTCGGCCTGTCCACACTTGTTCCCCAGCAGAGCCTCAGCTTCGGGAAGCATGAGCTCAAGGGCACCGGCCAGCGCCGTGGCATTCTTTGCACGGAACGTCAGACGCATGTCGCTCCACACAGCCCAGCAGCCCTCGTAGCGCAGGTCGTTGCGGACGCCCAGCTTGAGCGTGCCGTCGGTGACAAGGGCATAGAGCGTCTGCGCATAGCGGCCGTCCTGGAAGGCCAGGGCTGCCGACTCCTCGTCGTTAGGCACGAAGCCCACATCGGGAATGCTGGTCTCGCCGGAATGGACGAGCTCGGGCACAGCGCCGCTCTCGATGGTGTTGAGGTTCTTCTGGAACTTGTTCATATAGACATAGGCACGCGGCGTCTTGTCGTAGTCGGCGCTGCCGTAGTCGGCAGGACGGAAGAGGTCGTAGAGGTTGAGCTCGTACAAGCCGTTCTGCAAGCCCGTTATCTCCTGATAAACATCGAACAGCACGGTGTAGGAGCTGGCGACGCGATAGTTCTCGGGACCAACGGGGAAGTCGGCGAAGCCCACCTTCGTCCAGCCGTCAGCAGTAGTGAAGTGAGGATTGACGATGAGGGCGGTGCAGTCATCGCCATCGCCCATGCTGCTGGCCATGGCATCGGCAAGCAGCTTGCTCAGGTAGGCGGCCTCGGCCTTTATCTGGTCGGTGTCAAGCTCGGCAGCTTCGAGGATATAGGGAGCCGTGCCATTGCCGTTGAAGCCCTCGCCATCCTCGATGAAGAGGTAGTCGCTGAGCTCAAGCACGGCATCGCTCTCCGACGTCGTTCCGCCCATCCAGTCGGCAGCCTCCTCGAAGAGGACAAAGTAGGCGGCATAGGCCTTGAAGCTCTTGTCGATGGCGGTGTAGGCGTTGCTGTAAGTGTCGAGAACAGCCTTGACAGCATCGGCAGTAGTGGCATTCTGCAGCTCGGTACGGGCAGCCTCGTAAACCTCGTAGGCACTATGCTGGTAGTACTCGTAGCCGTCGGTGCCCTTCAGGGCGGTGTAGTCCTCATCGGCATCGAGGATGTTCTTTGCCAGCCAAGTGAAGGCTTCGTCGTTGGCGCCCATGTAGTAGAGGTTGACGTTATCGATGCCAATCCAGTTGGTGGTCTTGTCCTCCAGGCGAAGGCCGATTTCCATATCGCCGCCGTCGGTGAGGTAGCTGAGCACCTCGATGGGTTGGTCAATGTCAATCTGCGTAGCCGTGACAGCTTCGCTGCGGTTGCCGGCATAGAGGTAGAGGTCGCTGCCAGCCACGGTGTAGGCCAGGGCGTTCAGTGCATAGACACCTGCGGGGAGGTTTTTGGCCGTGGCATACACCTTACCAGCCGTAAAATTCGACGGGCTCCAGTTCTCATAGTGGTTGCCCGTGACCTCATAGTCCTTGGCGTTGTTGCCGTTGCTGGCCTGCTTGTTCTGGGCACCCGTGGTGGAGGTCCAACCCGTAGCCGTGCCGTCGGTAAACGTCTGCTCGATATCCTGATACTGCAGCATCTCCAGCGAATTAGTCACGGTAGCATTCAGCACACGGGCCGCATAGATGGCGTGCTCCAGCTCCTCGCGAGCATAGTTCAGTTCGTCCTCCGTGCTGGCGGTGTTCTCATAGACCTTCACGGCCTCATCATAAACGGTCTCGTCCGTCCCGTTGACGGTTGTAGCCTCCTCAATGACAGCAGCAAGGGCCACGGCGGCATTAAACTGCATGAGCTTGCCAACGTAGTCTGCATATACCGCAGGGGCTACAAAGTACCAGCTTGTCCAGAAGTTGCCTGCGTCGTCGGGGAACATCACGTCGGTGCAGAGGTAGAGCTTCATGTCGTTCTTCGAAGGCACCACGCCCAGCTTACCATAGAGGTCCGACATCTCATCGGCCCTGCCGTCGGCATTCTCAATTTCATAGTAACCGTCGGTCTGCTTCGTAAGCGTCCACACCATGCTGCGTTCGCCGCCTTCATCGACGGGTTTGTCGTAGTCAACCCAGATGCTCTGGAAGCCGTCGTTGACGTAGGCATAGAAGTACATGAGGGCATTGTCCTTGTTTTCGACAAAATCCTTCAGGTAGTAGGTGTCGGCAGCACCTTCGACGGCTTCGAGGATAACCTTGTAGCCGTGCGTGGGGCTGACACTGGCACGGGTGCCCCATTCATTGGCACCCAGCATGAAGGCCTTGGAGCCCACGTTGTAGAGGTACAGTTCTTCGCCTGTCTTCAGGTCAGTTTGTTCAGGAGCGGCAGGAGCCGTCCACGTCTGTGCCGATGCGACAAGCGCCGTCAGCAGGCAGACAATTGAAAGTAAAGCTTTTCTCATTGATTGTTTTTTAATGGTTAATACTGATTTTCTATAGGAGGGGACAAAGGTACGAATAAATTTGCATTTATTCATGGAAAAAAGCGAAACAAATAACGATTTCAAGGAAAAATGACTTTCGAGTAGGGGATAATCGCGGAAATTAAGTATCTTTGCCACGAAAACCAATCGCTCCCACGCCATGCAAAAAAGACTGGAATCACTTGACGCCCTGCGGGGATTTGACCTGTTCTGCCTCGTTGTTCTTGAGGATTTTGTCCACAAACTGGGTGATGCCATCGATGCGCCCTGGTATCAACCGGTGATGGACGTCTTCACCCACAAATCGTGGGAGGGGTTTTCGCCCTGGGATTTGGTGATGCCTCTGTTTATGTTCATGGCGGGCGTGACGATACCGTTCTCGATGGAAAAATACCGGAAATCGGCAACAGCAGATGCCCCGTCGGCCAATCTTCCACAGAAAGCGCTCTGGAAACGGTTGACAAGGCGCTTCATACTGCTGTGGGTGCTTGGCATGGCCTGTCAGGGCAATTTGCTTGGCCTTGACCCGAACCGCATCTACCTGTTCTCGAACACCCTTCAGGCGATTGCCGTCGGCTATCTATTCAGCGCCGTCATCTTCCTTCACACCCGTTGGAAAACGCAGATAGGCATTGCCGTTGCCCTGCTTCTGACGTTCTGGGCAGCGATGGAGTTCATCACCATCGGAAACTTTGGAGGGGGAGACTATACCCCGCAAGGGAACCTCGCTGAGGGGATTGACCGCTTAGTGCTGGGACGTTTCCGCGATGCCGCACGAGTGGAGGGAGGAGAGGTCGTCTTTGCCGGATGGTACACTTACACGTGGATTCTCAGCAGCCTCAACTTCGTGGTAACTGTGTTGACGGGTGTCCTTACCGGAGAACTGCTGAAAAGCACATTGAAGGAGCGGAAGAAAGTGTGGTTGCTGCTAGGCATGGGAGCTTCCTTGGTCGTGCTTGGCTGGACGTGGGGCTTGGTGCATCCCGTCATCAAACATATATGGACAGGGTCCATGGTACTCGTCAGCAGCGGATACAGCATGTTGCTGATGGGACTTTTATATGGCTGGATAGACGTCAGCGGACATCACCGCCACCTGACACTTCTGAAAGTCTATGGCATGAACAGCATTACGGCTTACGCCGTGTCGCATATCATCAGCTTCTCCAGCATCAGCCGTTCACTCTTCCACGGTCTGGAGCAATACATCGGCGACTACTACTCCGTCCTTATCCATCTCTCGAACGCCACTATCCTCTTCATCATCCTCCTCTTCATGTACAAAAAGAAGATTTTCCTGCGGGTGTAAGCAGAACAACATCAAAAATCTTTTTTGCAAAAATATTTGGTTATGAAAGGATTTTGGCGTACCTTTGCCGCGCCAATACGGGATATTGGCATGTTCAAATCATTATTAACTTAAAAAACAACAAAGTAAATGGCAACAAGAATCAGATTACAGAGAAGAGGAAAGAAGGATTATGCTTTCTATTCCATCGTAATTGCTGACTCGAGAGCTCCACGAGATGGACGATTTATTGAAAAGATTGGTACCTACAACCCCAACACCAATCCCGCCACAGTAGATTTGAATTTCGACAGAGCATTGTATTGGGTGAACGTTGGCGCTCAGCCGACCGACACAGTGCGTAACCTCCTTTCCCGCGAAGGTGTCTATCTGATGAAGCACCTGCAGGGTGGCATCAAGAAGGGTGCTTTTGACGAGGCTGCCGCCAAAGCTAAGTTCGATGCTTGGAAGCAGAGCAAGGAAAGCGCTCTCAAGGCTATCGCCGTGAAGGGTGAGCAGGCCAAGCGCGATGCTTTCAAGGCTGCTATCGAGGCAGAAAAGAAGGTGAACGAGAACATCGCCGCCAAGGTGGCTGAGAAGAAGGCTGCTGCTGCCCTGAAGGCTGCTGAAGAAGCTGCTGCTAAGGCTGCCGAAGAGGCTGCTGCTAACGCAGAGGCTGCTCCTGCCGAGGCTCCCGCCGAAGCATAAAAAGGCGAACATGGGCACTCCATCGTGCCCGAGAAAGGTATGAAAGGTGGCTTCGCAAAAGCGAGGTCATCTTTTCCTTTTCAAGTACAACAAATCGCATTGTCAATGAAAGCTTCTAAACGGACCATCATCGTCATCATCCTTTATCTGCTGGCTGCCGTTTGGTTTTTCTTCCCCATCGGAGCGCCGCAAGAGAAGAGCCTGCTGTTTTCCCTGCGTCTGGCGCTGCCCGCAGCTTTACTGGCACTCGGAGGCATGGGCTTTTCACCCTGGCTTATGACAATCGGCTTTGTCTTCTGCACAATCGGTGACGCAATGGGGGTGCTGGGCAGCTTTGAGGGACAGATGGGCGGCTTTGCCGTTGCCCACTTCTGCTTCATCGGCTGGTTTGCTCAACAATTAGCCAAGGCAAAGGAAGGAAAGAAAAGAGGTTTCTCCTTATTAATAATGTCGCCCCTCTGCGTAGTGCCACTCGTCATCGCAGCTGTGAGGATCATTCCCGAAATCCACGACACGATTATCCGCATCGGTTGCGCCATCTACTCCTTGCTGCTTACGGGCACATTGTGGACAGCCTGGGCACGATTCGCCTCACCTTCCCCCCGTCCGCAACCACGGAAAGGAGCCTTGTTGGCGGCAGTCGGAGCAACGCTGTTTTTCGCTTCCGACTTCATTCTTGCCTGGAACATGTTCGTGGAATCCGTCCCTCATAGCCGCGACCTCATCATGAGCACCTATTACGCCGCGTTGCTTTTGCTCTTCATCGGCACGCCGAGAACGCTCCTCTCCACGACCGGAAATCCCGAATCAAATACTTTTCGGCGGGAAAAATAAAAAATTTTCGCTTTTTGGGTAAAAAAAGTGACAATTTGTTTGGTCAGTATAAAAAACAGCCTTATCTTTGCAGCGAATTTCAAAAGAGAAACCAATGAAGTCTTATCTGAATAACAAGTTCTGGTGGTGGTGTTCGATGACGAATTGAGCACGGAACTTCTTATTCTAAAAGATTACATAAAAAAGAAAACAAGATAACGTCCGTTGCTCATGCAGCGGACTTCTTTTATTCTTTCGTGACTGAAGTGGTAATGCGTGAGACGGAAAATATAATTCAAAAACCAATTAATAACAACAACAATGAAACAGAAGAGATTCATCCTTCAGGAATCCGAGATTCCAAAGCAGTGGTACAACATTCAGGCCGAGATGCCCAACAAGCCCCTGCCCATGCTGGCACCGAACGGGCAGCCTGTAACCGTTGATGACCTTAGTCACATCTTCACCCGCGGAGCTTCCGAGCAAGAGCTTAACACCACCGATGCATGGATTGACATCCCTGAGGAGGTGCGCGAATTCTACGCCTACTACCGTTGTACGCCTCTCGTCCGTGCTTACGGCTTAGAGGAGGCGCTGGGAACTCCCGCCCACATCTACTTCAAGAACGAGAGCGTCAACCCGCTTGGCTCACACAAAATCAACTCTGCCCTGCCGCAGATGTACTTCTTCAAGAAGGAAGGCGTCACCAACGTCACCACCGAGACGGGTGCAGGTCAGTGGGGTGCTGCCCTCAGCTATGCCGCCAAGCTGTTCGGCATCGAAGCTGCTGTCTATCAGGTGAAGATCAGCTACGAGCAGAAGCCCTACCGCCGCAGCATCATGCAGACCTTCGGCGCGCTGGTAACCCCCAGCCCCTCCATGTCCACCCGTGCCGGTAAGGACATCCTCACAAAGGATCCTAACCATCAGGGCTCTCTTGGCACCGCCATCAGCGAAGCCGTCGAGCTGGCCGTCACCACGCCCAACTGCCGTTACTCCTTAGGCTCGGTGCTCAACCACGTCTCCCTACACCAGACCGTCATCGGCCTTGAAGCTGAAAAGCAGATGGCCATGGCCGGCGAATATCCCGATGTCGTCATCGCCTGCTTCGGCGGCGGCAGCAACTTCAGCGGTATCGCCTACCCCTTCATGCGCCATAACTTCAGCGGCGAGCGCCACACCCGTTTCATCGCTGCTGAGCCCGCTAACTGCCCCAAGCTGACACGCGGCGAGTTCCACTACGACTTCGGCGACGAGAGCGGCCTCACGCCCCTCATCCCCATGTACACGCTGGGTCACAACTTCCGTCCCGCCAACATCCACGCTGGAGGTCTCCGCTATCACGGTGCAGGCACCATCGTCAGCCAACTCATCAAGGACAAGCTGATGGAAGCCGTTGACATCGACCAGATTGAGAGCTTCGATGCAGGCGTTCTGTTTGCTCGTGCCGAGGGCATTATCCCCGCCCCCGAAAGCAACCACGCCATTGCCGCTACCATCCGCGAAGCACTCAAGTGCAAGGAGACGGGCGAGAAGAAGACCATCCTCTTCAACCTCTCAGGCCACGGCCTTATTGACATGTCGGCCTACGACCAGTACCTCGCTGGCAACCTCGTCGATGCCGCCATCAACGACGATGTCATTGCCCGCAACCTTGAAGAGATTCACCAACAGATTAAGTTCTAAGACAGCAAAATGATTAGCAATTCTATTCTCGATACGATTGGCAACACCCCGATGGTGCGCATCAACCGGCTATGCCCGAACCCTAATGTCAACATCTACGCCAAGCTCGAAGGCTTTAACCCGACGGGCAGCATCAAGGACAGAATTGCTTGTGCCATGGTGGAGCAGGCCGAACGAGACGGCCTGCTCACCCCGGGCAAAACCATCATCGAGCCCACCTCGGGCAACACGGGCATCGGCCTTGCCATCGTGGGCATCGTCAAGGGCTACCCCGTGGAAATCGTCATGAGCGAAGCCGTCTCCGTCGAGCGGCGCAAGATTATCCGCTCCTACGGCGCCAAGGTCATCCTCACCCCCGCCGAGCAGGGTACCGATGGGGCCATCCGTCTTGCCCGCCGTCTGGTGGAGGAGAATCCCGACAAGTACTACATGCCCGACCAGTTCTCCAACGCGGGCAACTACATGGCCCACTTCAAGAACACCGCCATCGAAATCTGGCAGCAGACCGAGGGCCGCATCGACTACCTCGTCGGCGCCATCGGCACCTCCGGCACCCTCATGGGGCTCACCCGCTTCCTGCGCAACATGAACCCCGACATCCGCGTCGTTTGCGCCCACCCCGTCCGCGGACACTATATCCAGGGACTGAAGAACATGGAGGAGGCCATCGTGCCCGAAATCTACGACCCCTCGCTCATTGACGCCCAAGAGATGGTGGAGAGCGAGGAGGCCATTGATATGGCCCGCCGTATCATCCGCGAGGAGGGCATCTTTGCCGGCATGAGCAGCGGCGCTGCCATGCTTGCCGCCATCCGTACCGCAGCCCGCATCGACCGAGGCAACATCGTCGTCGTCTTCCCCGACCGTGCCGAGAAGTACCTCAGCACCACCATGTTCGCCCCCTTCGCCGACTAAGGCACTACAAATCCGGACTCATCAAGAAAGCCTCACACCTTCGGTTTCGCCGAAGGTGCTTTTTTTGTTTGGAAAAAGTCAATTATATTTGGTTTTTCGCTCGCTTGTTTATACCTTTGCCGTCAATAAAACCATCAAAAACTGAAAAGTATGAAAAGAAGATCTCTTTTGCTGGCCGCTTTGCCGGCCTTGTTTCTGTCGACAACCAGCGCAGCACAGGACGTGAAGGTTGAATTCTTCACACCAACTATTGTCCACATCGTGAAGGGGCAGCCCACGAAAACACTTGTCGTGACGGCAACGCCTGAGCCGGTGGAGGTGAAACATCGCGGCAACGTGTGGCAGAGCGACCAACTTACCGTGCGTCAGGATGCCAAGGGCAACCTGACGTTCCTGACAGCCAAGGGGAAAGTCCTGTTGCGCGAAAAAGCGTGCGACGTCAGCGAAGCCCGACAGACATTCACCCTGGACAAGGACGAGGCCATCTACGGACTGGGCACCATCCAGAACGGCAAGATGAACCGCCGAGGCGAGCGGAAACGCATGGAGCAGTCGAACCTCGAGGACTTCCAAAACGTCTTGCAGAGCATCAAGGGCTGGGGCCTCTATTGGGAGAACTACTCCCCCACTCTCTTCGAGGACAATGCGGACGGCATGACCTTCGACGCCGAGGTCGGCGAGGGCATCGACTACTACTTCATGTACGGAGGTTCGGCCGATGGCGTCATCGCCCAGATGCGCCACCTCTCGGGCGACGTGCCCATGTTCCCGCTCTGGACCTTCGGGTACTGGCAGTCGAAGGAACGCTACAAGACAGCCCGCGAGACCGAAGGCATCGTGGACCAATACCGTGCCTTGGAAGTGCCGCTTGACGGCATCATCCAGGACTGGCAGTACTGGGGGTCGAACTACCTCTGGAATGCCATGGATTTCCTGGCCGAGGACTTCAGCAATGGCCGGCAGATGATTGAAAACGTACACAAGAAGCACGCCCACTTCATGATTAGCATCTGGGCCAGCTTCGGGCCGATGACGCAGCAGTTCCGCGAACTCAACGAGAAGGGGCTGCTGCTGCCCATCGAGACCTGGCCACAGAGCGGCATCTCGCACGTCTGGCCCCCCATGATGGACTATCCCTCGGGAGTGAAAGTCTATGACGCCTTCCATCCCGAGGCCCGCGCCATCTACTGGAAGTACCTGAAGCGGCTCTTCGACTACGGCACCGATGCGTGGTGGATGGACTCCACCGACCCCGATTTCTTCAACCCGAAGGAGAGCGACTATGCGCACCCCGTCTATGGTGGCACATGGCGCTCCCAGCGCAACGCCTTCCCGCTCGAGACCGTCAGGGGAATCTATCAGGCACAGCGCAAGGAAATCGGTGATTCGGGAAAGCGCGTCTTCATCATGACACGCAGCTCGTTTGCCGGTCAGCAGCACTACGGCTCGAATATGTGGAGCGGCGATGTGAACTCCTCGTGGGACATGCTGCGAAAGCAGATACCTGCAGGACTGAGCTATTCGCTTACAGGCAATCCCAATTTCAACACCGACATCGGCGGTTTCTTCTGCGGGTCGTACAACACGCGTGGCGGTGGCTCAGCCCCCAGGAATCCGCAGTTCCAGGAGCTCTATGTGCGCTGGATGCAGTACGGCCTCTTCTGCCCCGTCTTCCGCAGCCATGGTGCCGACGCCCCTCGCGAGATTTGGCAGTTCGGCAAGAAGGGCGAGCCCGTCTACGATGCCATCGAAAAGCAGATTCGTCTGCGCTACCGCCTGATTCCTTATCTCTATAGCACAGCCTGGCAGGTCACCAGCCACAACGACAGTTACATGCGTCCGCTGTTTGCCGACTTCAGCGCAGACAAAAAAGTGTGGGACATGACCGATGAATTCCTCTTTGGTCACAGCATCCTCGCCGCCCCCATTGTCGAGCCGCAATACACCGAAGAGCGCATCATTCGCACCGATGCCATGACCGGCTGGAACCGCCAAGAGGCAAGAGAGCAGAGGAACGGCGGAGGTGATATCGACTGGAGCGCCCCGAAGACCGCCACGAAGTATCTGCCGAAAGGCGCATCGTGGTACGACTTCTGGACGGGAAAGCGCTACAAAGGCGGACAGACCGTCACCCTCGAGACTACGCTGGACCGCGTGCCCATGTTCGTGCGCGCCGGCAGCATCCTGCCTTTAGGACCGGAGATGCAGTACGTCGGCGAGAAGTCCTGGGATGACCTCGAAATCCGCATCTACCCCGGTGCCGACGGCACCTTCACCCTCTATGAGGACGAAGGCGACACGTACAACTACGAGCGTGGCCAGTTCACCGAAATCCGCTTCACATGGGACGACTCTGCCCGTCGCCTTACCATCGCTCCGCGCCAAGGCTCTTACGAGGGCATGCTCACTACGCGCCAGTTCCGCCTTGTCTTTGTCAGCCCCAACGCGGCAGCCCAGACTAAGACCGTTACCTACAACGGTCAAGAACTGAGCGTAAAGCTGTAAGTCTATAGTTTTCTCTGTACTAAAGACATCCATGATGCGGAGTTTTCCGTATCATGGATGTCGCATTACGAAGCTATTTGCCGATGTTCAGATAGCTTTTCAAGGCTTCGATATATTCCTCAAAAGCCTTCAGTCCTGCCGGAGTGATGCGGCAAATAGTGCAGGGGCGCTTGCCCTTGAACGTCTTTTCCACCGAAATATAACCCGCTTCAGATAGTTTGTCAAGCTGCACACTTAGGTTGCCGGCTGTAGCACCCGTCTGTTCCTTGATGTACGGAAATTCCGCTTCCTCAGCACTTACAAGCAGCGACATCACAGCCAGACGCAGTTCCGAGTGCAGCAAAGGGTTTAATGGTTGAAACATAAGCCCCTCCTCCTATTTGCGCGTTTGGATGTTCACGATGATGCCAGGAATGACAAGCCCAATAATGGCCACAGCGGCCATAACCAATAGCTGTTCCCCGCCAGGATAGCACAATGCGAGGAAAAAACCGCCAATGCCGGCGATGATACTACAGATGGAGACGACACGGTTTTTCAGAATAAGACCCGTGGTGGTGCTTGCCATACCCAAAGCAAAAGTGATGATGCTGGTAATAGGAATGAAGCAACCAGAGACCGATGTCAACGACTTGAACGACAAGACACCAAAGCCTGCAAGGCAAGTAATAAATCCGAGACCGCAACAAAAGATGCCGAACGTTGCCCACACCTTCGAAATGACACTTCCGATGATGTTCTTTGGCACAGACTCGCGCCGCTTCTCCATAAGCTTATCACCCACCATCCCTATCAGCGCCATGACAAACCAAAGGACGTTCCACACCGGACCGCCATGGTTCTTCCACAAGTAGGCAATCAACACGGCAAACACAACGACCAAACCGCCCCACCATATCATGGGCATCCCAGAGTATTTGGTCATTGCACGACGACTTTGCTCAATCGATTCGCGAATAATCTCCAGACTGCGCTCTGCAGTCATGTTTTCATTTTCTTCCATAATTCTTTCCATTTTTTGATGTTAACTACTTTGTTTTTAGCTCTCTTTGCCTCCCCTCCCCTCCTGCAGAAAGGGTCGGTTCGGCAGTTTTGTGTTCGAATCACGGCGCAAAGGTAAATTGATTTATTTTATAAACCAAATTATTTTTCAAATTTATTTTTCTTTTTTCTTCCGATGGAAAAAACAAGCCGATTTATAACTTACTTTTTCGATACGATACTTCCCTTGTAGTCCCGCTGCTCGCGACGAGTGGCGGGGCTTCAAATTACGCCAGAGGTTCATGGCCTCGTAGAGGAGTAAGCTAGTCGTGTGGCACAGGCGTTCCAATTGTTCCCGTTCCAAATACTTTTTTGAGCATGAAACATCCTTAAAAGGATTGTATAAATACTTAATATATAATTAAATATATAGTAGGGAGGGTTATTGATACCCCGAAAAACTAATTGGAACAAAAAGAACAGGAACGCCTGGCCACTCAATCATTCATCTAAAAAGCAATCAAACAATGATATACGACATCGAGGAACCGACTGCTTCGGCTGTACTGAAGCACAAATGAGGCACAAAATGTAAAAAATCCTGCTTTTGTAGGCCTCAAAAGACAGCAAAACCCCTATTTCCGATGTTATTTTGATGATATTCCAAGCAACTATTCTCACAGCCCAATGGGCTAATTTCACAGCCCAATGGGCTAATTTGTCAGCCCAAGCATCTGGCAGCACAGCCCAAGGGAATAAAATCGCAGCCCAAGCAACTATTGGGAATTCATGTATATCTCTATCACGAATTTGTCGGCAGGGTGTCGGCAGACTGCTCGTCCTCGTCGTCGGGCTCCTCGGGGGCGGGAGCGCGGGCAAGGAGGATGCCGAGTTCGTAGAGGAGGTAGAGAGGGGTGAAGGTGACCATGAGGGTGAAGGGGTCGCCCGAAGGAGTTATGATGGCAGCCAGCACCAGCAGGATGACGATGGCGTGGCGACGGTATTTGCGCAGGAAGGATTTATCGATGATGCCCAGCTTGGACAGAAGCCAAATGAGCAGAGGCAACTCAAACACAAGCCCGATGACGAAAATCATCATAAGGAAGTTGTGCATGTAGGAGTTGAGGTTGATTTGGTTGGTAATCTCGCTGCTGAGCTGATACTCCGTTAGGAAGCGAAACATGAAGGGGAAGATGATGCAGTAGCTGATGACACAGCCGAGGTAGAACATGCCGGTGCCGAAGAGGAAGGCGAAGCCGACGGGGCGCGACTCGTTCTTGTAGAGCGCGGGGCTGACGAACTTCCACAGCTCGTAGATGAGGACAGGGAAGGCAAGCACAAGTGCCAGCCAGAACGAGGTGGTGACGTGGGTCATGAACTGCGAGGCCACGTTGATGTTGATGAGCTCGCAGGAGAAATCGGGCTTGAAGATGGGCAGCCAACGATAGAGGAAGAAGTCGCCGTGCGTGGGGCCGAGGATGACGGGGGTGTAGATGTAGGGCATGGCAATGAAGCTGATGACCATGAAAATCAGCAGCACAACCACAATGCGGACTAACGACCCGCGAAAGACCTCCAAGTGGTCCCAGAAGGACATTGACTTTTCTTCCATACTTAGAACGTTCGCTTTGCTCACTTTTTTAGAACGCTACGCTGTAGAACACTTCGTTGTAGAATGTTCGCTATGCTCTCTCGTAGATTGTTCTACAGGAGGCGCAGCCTCCGTTCTAAAGCGTAGCGTTTCTACAGCGAAGCGTTCTACAGGCCGTAGGCCGTTCTGACAGACTATTTCTTATACGATGCTTTCACGAAGGGAGCGTTGAGCAGGTATTCGGCGCTCTCCTTTACGCTGGGATAGGGGTCGCACTCCACCTCGACGATGAAGTACTCAAGGCCAGCGACGTCAGCATGCTTGAAGATGGCGTCGAAGCCCACCATGCCGCTCTCACCCAGGGTGCATACGTCCTTGATATGGAGCATCTTGAAACGGCCGGGGTAGCGGTTGAAGTACTCGACAGGAGCGGCACCACCACGGCAGGCCCAATAAACGTCCATCTCAAAGAAGACGAGGTTGGGGTCGGTGTGCTCGATCATGTAGTCGTACATCACCTTGCCTTCGACTCTCTGGAACTCGTGGCTGTGGTTGTGATAGCCGTACTTGAGACCAGCGGCGTTACAAAGCTTGCCGATTTCGTTGAAATAGTCGCAGTAGGTCTGGAGGTCGGCAATGGTTCCGGGAACGCCGATGCCCGCTGTGACGATGTAGCTCATGCCAGCAGCCTTGTGAGCAGCAATACAGGTCTTCCACCATTCAAGGGAAGGCGTGAAGTCGTGGCTGTCGAGCTCTTCGCGACTCAGTCCGCGTCCAGCGTGTGAGGAGATGAGCTTCAGACCAGCCTTGTCGGCGTTAGCCTTGAACTCTTCAGGCGTGCTGCCATAGAATTTTCCGTTGTCATAGCCGGCTGCCTCAAGCGAGGTGTAACCCCAAGAGGCCACCTGCTGCATGATGGGCAGATAGTTACCCTTGCTGCGCCAGATGGTGTCGCGCATGGAGTAGAACTGCAGGCCCATCTCCTTCTTCTGAGGAGCACTCTTGCTCGTGCCGCAGCTGACCGCAAAGGTCGCTGCAAGCACGAGAAGGAGTATTGAAACTGATTTTCTCATAGTTACCATTTTAATGGAATTAGTCCATCAGCTTAACACGGATGTTACGGAAATAGACGTTGTCGCCGTGATCCTGGAAGCCGATGAAGCCTTCGTGGTTGTCGCCACCGCAGTTGTTGAGGAGCTTGAAGGCGGTGGGCCAGGCTTCCTCGCTGAACTTGCTAGCCTGCAGCATCTCGGTCCACTTCGGAGTCCAGAGGTGATACTCGAGGACGTTCTTACCATTCTGGTAGTGAACGACTGTGCCTTTATAGACCATGATGCCACCCGTGTTCCACTCGCCAAAGGGCTTGGAGTTCTGGGGCTTTGCAGGAATCATGTCGTAAAGCGAAGCAGACTGACGGTTACCGTCAACACCCAGCTTGGCATCGGGATGGTTCTCGTTGTCGAGAATCTGATACTCGGGAGCGGAGATGTAGATGGGCTCGTAGTGCTGGCCGTCAGGAGTCTTGACTTCCTGAGCCAAATAGAAGACACCGGAATTGGAGCCTTTCTCAACCTTCCACTCAAACTCGAGGGTGAAATTCTTGAACTTGTGGTCGAAGATGATGTCGCCACCTTCGTTGGTCTGGCCTTCGCCAGTGCCGCTGCCCTTGAATCCGAGACAGCCGTCAACGATACCCCAGCGCGAAGGAACATGATCCTTGCCGTAGCCGCGCCAGCCGTCAAGCGACTTGCCGTCGAAGATGGTAATATAGCCGTCCTTATCGACGGTGAACTGCTTGCCTGCCACCTCAAAGGCAACTTCCTTCTTACCGGACTCTTTGGGTTTGTTACCACAGGAAATAGCAAGCAGAGCAAGGCTCATGCATGCCACTGCGAAAATAGTTTTTTTCATTGTGCGTTAAAATTATTAATAATAAGGTAAAATGTTAATATCAGAAAGTAGGCATCTCGGGCAGCGTCCAGCCATCGCGGTAGGTGTGCTTAATGAGCTCCTGAGCATAGGCCATAGCGTTGACCTTGTGGTCGATGGTTGTCATCTTCGGGTCGCCGTCGATGACCTTCATCTCGGTCTGCTTGAGGTTAAGTTCCTCGTTTTCGCCAATATTGGTGAAACGCATGTTGAGGCCGTCCCAGTCGAGCGGGCGGTTCAGGCCCTGCAGACGCACGGCGAGGACACCCATCACAACCATTTCGTTGAACGGACCGGAGAACGAGAAGTCACTCTTGGTGAGAACACGGTTTTCGGGGCTCTCCTTACAAGCACGGATCCAATCCTGCTCGTGGCTCATGCCGACACGGCGCTCAATCTTCGGAGCATTGGGAACACGACCGGAGACAAGGAACGGCTTCTGGCCGTAGCAGCCGCAGACAAGGGTGTCCTTCGTGCCGTGGAAGATGGTGACGCCACCGCCTTCGCGCATCAGGCTCTTGCCAGCTTCCCACTTCTTGGGGAACTCGGGCAGCAGACCACCGTCGTACCAGTGAATCTCCACCTGAGGCATATTGACCTTGTAGAATTTCTTACGGGCGGGATAGGTCAGCTTAACGTGCTGTGCGTTGGGAGCGCAATCGGGGAACAGCGGAGTGGAGCAACCCTCGGCACGGATAGGATAGAGCAGGTTCAACGACTTGAAGGCTACCTGCATGATGTGGCAAGCCATGTCGCCGAGAGCGCCTGTGCCATAGTCCCACCAGCCACGCCAGTCCCAAGGATGGTAAGCACGGTTGTAAGGACGATATTTAGCCGGACCCAGGAAGAGATCCCAGCCTTCAGGACCACCAAGACCCCAAGGAATGGGCATTTTCTCGGTGGGAGTGTTCAGGCCCTGCGGCCAGAGGGGACGGTCGGTAGCGCAGTCCACGCGGGTGACCTCGCCGATTTCGCCGTTCCAGATCCACTCACAAACGAGGTCGCTGTCTTCGGAAGATGCACCCTGGTTACCCATCTGCGTAGCCACTTTGTACTTCTTGGCCAGGTTGGTGAGCAGGCGGGACTCGTAGACAGTGTGTGTCAATGGTTTCTGTACATAGACGTGCTTACCCATTGCAATGGCGTTAGCAGCCACGATGGCGTGGGTGTGGTCAGGAGTAGCCACAAGGACAGCATCGATGCTCTTGCCCATCTCGTCGTACATGCGGCGGAAGTCACGATACTTTTTGGCTTTGGGATGACGGTTGAATGCGTCCTTTGCATAGTCGAAGTCCACGTCGCAGAGGGCAACGATGTTGTCGGTCCTCTCCATGTTGCGCAGGTTAGCATTACCCATGCCACCGACGCCGACGCCGGCAATGTTCAGCTTGTCGCTCGGAGCGATGTGCGCATGGCTCTTGCCAAGCACCGTGTTAGGAACTACGGTCAAGCCGATAGCGGCAGCCGTACCACGCTGAAGGAATTCCCTTCTTGAGATCTTTTCTGACATACGGAATTGGATTAATAAAGTTAATAAAAAATGGTATCAGTCTTTTTTTGCTGTAATTTACTTCTTAGTGTCGCTGGAAACGTCGGTATCGATCTTCTCTATCTCGTCCTCTACCTCTTTCATCCCTTTCTTGAAGCTCTTGACGCCTTTACCGAGGCCACTCATCAGTTCAGGAATCTTCTTGGCGCCGAACAGGAGCAGCACAATCAGCATGATAATAATCAGTTCCGGCATACCGATACTGCCGAGAAAAAGCAATTGAGTCATAATTTCTACATTTTATGGGTTTATACTGTTTGTTTTTCTTGTTTTCTGATACTTTTTTCGAGGGCAAAGTTAAACATTTCTTTTTTCCCATGCAAAGATATAACACATATTTTAGAAAAAAAAAATAAAAGCATGAAGAAAAAATTTCCTTCTTACAAAACCATGGAAAATAAACGGAAAAAATTTGGTTTTTCGCGCAAATAGTAGTAATTTCGCACGCTGATTGTATTGCAGATTGAGCCGACAGCAGAAAAAGAGTGGTCTGATGGCAGGAAAGATACGGCATTCAGGTGTTGTGGAGAGCGTGGAAGCGAGCAAGTTGATGGTGCGCATTGTTCAGACATCAGCTTGTGCAGCCTGTGGTGCCCGTGGACTATGTCATGCGGCTGAAAGCAAGGAAAAGCTCATAGAGGTCTCAGCCCCCGAAACGGGGCGCTTTGCCGTGGGACAAACGGTGACCATCGAAGGAAAGGCAGCGTTCGGCATGAAAGCGGTACGGCTGGCATTCCTCTATCCGTTATTGCTCCTGATGGCTGTGATGATCCTGGCCACACGTCTGGGGGGCGCGAGTGAACCCGTAAGCGCATTAGCCGGCATAGCTGCCGTAGCAGCATGGTACATCGGCCTCAGCTTTTTCAAGGACAGGCTTCGCACCACTTTTTCGTTTCACGTTGTAGAGTAAAGGTTAGAGTAAACATTTTTAGAAAAAAACAATAGATTATGAATGTGATTTTAGTAGCAGTAATTGCATTGGGCGTGCTTGGCTTAGTACTGGCAGCCGTGCTTTTCCTGATAGCCAAGAAATTCGCTGTCGAGGAAGATCCTCGCATTACTCAAGTGGCTGAAGTGCTGCCCCAAGCCAACTGCGGAGGTTGTGGTTTTCCCGGCTGCAGCGGTTTTGCCGAAGCTTGCGTGAAGGCTGCTGGTACCGGTTCGCTGGAAGGGAAGCTTTGTCCCGTAGGCGGACAGGAGGTGATGGAAAAGGTGGCCGGCATCCTGGGTCTGACGGCTGAGGCAGGCGAGCAAAAAGTGGCCGTGGTACGCTGCAACGGCACATGTGCCAACCGTCCTCGCACGGTGCAGTACGACGGCGTTCGCTCGTGCCGCATCGCCCACAACACAGCGGGTGGCGAGACGGGGTGTTTCTACGGCTGTCTGGGCTGTGGCGACTGCGTGGCCGCCTGCACGTTCGGCGCCATCCACATGAATCCTGAGACGGGGCTGCCCGAGGTGGACGAGACGAAGTGTACCGCTTGCGGCGCTTGCGCGAAGGCTTGTCCGAGAAACATCATCGAGCTTCGCCCGATGGGTAAGAAAGGCCGCCGCATGGTGGTGCGTTGCGTCAACAAGGAGAAAGGCCCCGTGGCAAAGAAGGCTTGTGCTGCTGCCTGCATCGGCTGCGGCAAGTGTGTAAAGACGTGCGAGTTCGAAGCCATTACGCTGGAAAACAATCTGGCATACATCGACCCCGCCAAGTGCCGTCTGTGCCGCAAGTGCGAGGAGGCCTGCCCGCAGGGCTCTATCGTGGCCATGAACTTCCCGCCGCGTAAGCCGAAGGCTGAAGTTCCACCCACGCCGAAAGCCGCAGAGGCCCCAGCTGCTCCGCAGACTGAAGCTGCCCCCCAGGCCGAACCTGTCAAAATCATTATCCCTACCGTTGAAACCGCGCCAAAGGCGTCTGAAAACCAGAGCGTATGAAAACATTCAGAATAGGAGGAGTCCATCCCAAAGAAAACAAGTTGTCGGCGGGAAAGAAGATTGAGGTCATGGACCTGCCGAAGCAGGCCGTGTTCCCCTTGTCGCAGCACATCGGCGCACCAGCTGTGCCCTGCGTGGCGAAGGGCGACCTCGTGAAAGTAGGCACAAAGATTGCCGATGCTGGCGGATTCGTCTCGTCACCCATCTTCTCGTCCGTCTCGGGCAAGGTGGCCAAGATCGACGCCGTCATTGACGCGAGCGGTTACCGGAAGCCTGCCATCATCATCGACGTGGAGGGTGACGAATGGGAACCCACCATCGACCGCAGCACCACCCTTGTGCACGACACGCCGTTGGAGCCGAAAGAAATTGTTGCAAAGATACAAGCCTCCGGCATCGTCGGCATGGGCGGTGCGTGCTTCCCCACGCACGTCAAGCTCAGCCCTCGCACCCCTGTGGACGTCATCATTATCAATGCGGTGGAGTGTGAGCCTTACCTCACAGCCGACCACAGCCTCATGATGGAGAAAGCCGAAGAGATTCTCATTGGCGTCAACCTCATCATGAAGGCAACCGGCGTTAAGAAAGCCTACATTGCCATTGAAAACAACAAACCTGATGCCATTGCCCTGATGCAAGAGAAAGCCAAAGGTTTTGCCGGCATTGAGGTTTGTCCGCTGCGTGTACGCTACCCGCAAGGAGGTGAGAAACAGCTCATCGATGCCGTCGTGGGCCGTCAGGTGCCCAACCCGCCAGGACTGCCGGCTGACGTGGGTGCCATTGTACAGAACGTCGGCACAGCCTTTGCCATCTACGAAGCTGTGATGAAGAACAAACCGCTCTTTGAGCGTGTCGTCACCGTCACGGGCAAGGGCGTCGCAGAACCCAAGAACCTGCTCACCCGCATGGGAACCCCCATGAGCCTGCTGATTGAAAAGGCGGGCGGTATGCCGGAGGACACAGGCAAGGTCATCGGCGGCGGCCCTATGATGGGCAAGGCCTTGTTGAACGCCGACGTGCCCGTCTGCAAAGGCAGTTCGGGCATCCTGTTGATGACGGAAAAAGAATCCCTGCGCGGCGAGGAACAGCCCTGCATCCGTTGTGCCAAGTGCGTCAGCGCCTGCCCGATGGGATTGGAGCCTTACCTCCTGCAGAAGCTCTCCGAACACGCCGAATGGGGGCGCGCCGAAGCCGAGCAGATTATGACGTGCATCGAATGTGGCTGCTGCCAGTTCACCTGCCCCGCCAACCGTCCGTTGCTTGACTGGATTCGTATGGGCAAGGGCACCGTCGGCGGCATCATCCGTGCCCGCGCAGCAAAATGATAGTGTAAAATATCAAACAGTAAACCGCTATATGTCAAATAAACTGAAAGTATCTCTGTCGCCCCACGTGCATAGCGGGGACAGTGTCAGGCGGAACATGGACTGGGTCGTCGTGGCCCTCCTGCCCGCCATGCTATGGTCGTTCTACGTTTTCGGCCTAGGTGCTGTGATTGTGACGGCTACGTCCGTCGCCTCGTGCATCTTTTTTGAATGGGCCATCAACAAGTTCATCCTGCGTAACAGCCGCACCACCATCTCCGACGGCTCAGCCATCGTCACAGGCTTGCTGCTGGCATTCAACTTGCCGAGCAACCTGCCTTTATACATTATAATAATAGGTGCGCTGGTGGCAATGGGCATCGGCAAGATGCCCTTCGGCGGATTGGGGAACAACATCTTCAATCCTGCGCTGGTGGGACGTGTGTTCCTGCTCATCTCCTTCCCTGTGAAGATGACGACGTGGCCTGTGCCTCACCAGATGACCGCCTATGCTGATGCCGTCACGGCTGCCACACCGTTGGCCGACTTGCAGCAAGCCGGGCTTGGCGACCTCTTCTTCGGTAACGTCGGCGGCTCGCTGGGCGAGGTCAGCGTCCTGCTGCTGCTCGTGGGCTTTGTCATCTTGCTCGTGGCCAAAGTCATCAGCTGGCATATCCCCGTCAGCATCCTCTGCAGCGCCTTCGTCTTTAGCGTCATCTTCTATGTTCTGCAAGGCAAAATGCCGTTTGCCGACATCTGCCTGCTGAGTCTGAAGCACCTGTGCGCCGGCGGCATGATGCTCGGAGCCATCTTCATGGCCACGGACTACGTCACCTCGCCCATGACCCACAAGGGCATGGTTATCTACGGCCTGTGCATCGGCTTCCTGGTTGTCTGCATCCGCTTGTTTGGCTCCTACCCCGAAGGCATGTCGTTTGCCATCCTCATCATGAACGGTTTCACTCCGCTCATCAACAATGCTTGTAAACCCAATCGCTTTGCAAAGGAGGTTAAGAAATGAAACGGCTCTCATCATCCTTTATGAACATGGTGCTTTCGCTCACCATCATTGCGCTGGTAGCTGCTGCACTATTGGCATTCATCAATAGTGTTACGCAAGGCCCCATCCAGACCATCAAGCAGAAAAACGAAGCTGATGGAATCAAGTCTGTCCTCCGCATTGATGCTTCGGAGGAGGTAAAGGTTTCCGAAGCTGAGCAGGATGGTTTCAGGCTTTTCTCTGTCAGCCGCGCCGATGGCTCCTATGCCGGAACGGCTGTCCGCTCAACGGACAAGGCCGGCTTTGGCGGCGACATTGTCGTCCTCGTTGGCTTTGCTGCCGACGGCGAGATTCTAGGCTATCAGGTCATGGAACACGCGGAGACTCCCGGCCTCGGCGCTCGTGCAGGCGAATGGTTCCGCACCGCCTCATCATCAGAAGAAAAGCAGGTGGGCAGTTTCTCGAAAGCTTTCTTCGGCAAGCCCGACCCTGCAGGCAACCACAACATCATCGGCATGAACCCTGGCACGGCTAACCTTACCGTCAGCAAGGACGGGGGCGACGTGGACGCCATCACCGCCTCCACCATCACCTCGCGCGCCTTCCTGCGTGCTGTGCAGAGTGCCTACAATGTATTCAAAGGACAGCAGGCCGATGCAGCCACTTCGGCTACCGCACAACATCACGAATAACGAATAGGAGGAACACATCATGAATAATCTGAAAGTCTTTCTCAACGGTATCATCAAGGAGAATCCCACGTTTGTCCTCCTGCTGGGTATGTGCCCCACGCTGGGCACCACCTCGTCGGCCCTCAACGGCATGTCGATGGGTTTGGCAACCACGTTCGTGCTCGTCTGCTCAAACATCGTCATCTCGCTGTTGCGCAACCTCATCCCCGACAAGGTACACATTCCGGCCTACATTGTTGTCATCGCCTCGTTTGTCACCGCCCTGCAGATGCTTATGCAGGCTTATCTGCCCGAGCTCTATGCTACGCTGGGCCTCTTCATCCCACTCATTGTGGTGAACTGCATCATTCTGGGACGCGCCGAGGCTTTCGCAGCTAAGAACGGCCCCCTCCCTTCGTTCTTCGACGGTTTAGGCATGGGCTTGGGCTTCACGTTGGCACTCACCGTGCTGGGTGCGCTGCGCGAACTGCTCGGCACAGGCGCCATCTTTGGTTTTACCTTGCTGCCCGCCTCCACAAACATGCTCGTCTTCGTCCTTGCGCCTGGAGCCTTCCTCACGCTCGGCTTCCTCATCGCCCTGTTTAACCTCATTAAGAAATAAGCACTATGGCCTACATACTGATATTCATCTCCGCCATTCTGGTCAACAACATCGTACTGTCGCAGTTCCTTGGCATCTGCCCGTTCCTCGGCGTGTCAAAGAAAATTGAGACTGCCAAGGGCATGGGACTGGCTGTGACGTTTGTGCTGGTCATTGCCACCGTTGTCACCTACCTGCTGCAAGTGTGGTTGCTTAATCCGCTGGGCTTGGGCTACTTGCAGACCATCGTATTTATCCTTGTGATTGCTGCTCTGGTGCAGACGGTAGAGATTGTGTTGAAGAAGCTCAGCCCGGCTCTCTATCAGGCGCTGGGTGTCTTCCTTCCGCTCATCACCACCAACTGCTGCATCCTTGGCGTCAGCATCCTCGTGGCCAACGGCACCTACGATGCACAGGGACTTGAGCCCAACTTGCTGACGGGCGTTCTCTATGCCCTCTTCACGGCCATCGGCTTTGCCCTTGCCCTCATCGTCTTTGCTGGCATCCGTGAGCAGCTCAGTCTTGTCCGCATCCCCAAAGGCATGCAAGGCATGTCTATTGCCCTCATCGTAGCAGGTCTGCTTGCCCTCGCCTTCATGGGTTTCAGCGGCATGGACAAGGGCATCGCAGCGTTCTTCAACTAAATTGTTTAATTATCAAATCGACAAATAAATCGTAAAATTGTAGATATCATGAAAATTCTTGTTACCGGTGGTGCCGGGTTCATCGGCTCCCACACCTTGATTGAACTGCACAACGCGGGCCACGATGTGGTGGTCATCGACAATCTCTGCAACAGCAACCCCAAGTCGCTCGAGCGCGTGGCTGCCATCTGCGGCACAGCCATCCCCTTCATGAAGGTTGACATCCGCGACCGTGAAGGCCTCGAGGAAGTGTTCAGCCAGTTCACCTTCGATGCCTGCATCCACTTTGCCGGATTGAAGGCTGTGGGCGAGAGCGTCGCTAAACCCCTCGAATACTACGAGAACAACATCGCCGGCACGCTCGTGCTGCTTGACGTCATGCGCGAACACGGCTGCAAGAACATCATCTTCTCCTCCTCTGCTACCGTCTATGGCAACCCCGCCCAGATTCCCATCACCGAGGAGTGCCCCAAGGGCCATTGTACCAACCCCTATGGACAGACGAAGAGCATGCTGGAGCAGATTATGATGGACATGCAGGCTGCCGACCCCGAGTGGAACGTCGTCCTGCTGCGCTACTTCAACCCCATCGGCGCCCATCCCTCAGGCCGCATCGGCGAGAACCCCAACGGCATCCCCAACAACCTCATGCCCTACATCACGCAGGTGGCAGTCGGCAAGCGCCCCGAGCTGGGCGTCTTCGGCAACGACTACGACACCCCCGACGGTACCGGTGTGCGCGACTATATCCACGTCGTCGACCTTGCCAAGGGCCATGTCTGCGCCCTGAAGGCCATCGAGCGTAAGTGCGGGCTTGCCATCTACAACCTCGGCACGGGCCACGGCTACAGCGTGCTCGACATCGTCAAGGCGTTTGAGCGCGTCAACGGCGTCCCCGTCCCCTATGCCATCAAGCCCCGCCGTCCGGGCGACATCGCCACCTGCTATAGCGACCCCGCCAAAGCCGAGCGTGAGCTGGGTTGGAAAGCCCAGTACGGCATCGACGAGATGTGCCGCGACAGCTGGAACTGGCAGAAGAACAACCCCAACGGCTACGAGCAGTAAGAGCAGAGAACAAGTTAACTCACCTCAGAAGCTACTCGCCGAAGTTTTTTCTATGAACTTCGGCGTATTTTTTTCCTATTAGCGACATCATTTTGCGTGGCATTTTGCAAGGAAAAACAACACTTTTTCCGAGAAACAAGAGGCATGATGTGGTTACGATCTGTAAGCAAGGCCTCTCTTGGGGCTGTTTTCCCTTTCTCCGGAAACGGGTTCCCTGCGCGGCTGACAACCTCTGGACCCCCGGTTCCACTATAGAACTACCGTCTGCTGAGCGGTTACCTTTTTGGGTCGTCATTCGGTAGGGAGGTTTTTGCGTTGAGGACTTACAAATTGAAACCTTTTTTGCCAATAGAATCAGCCTCTATTTTCGCAGAATCAGCTTTTATTCCCGTAGAAGCTGATTCTATTTTGTCAGAAGCTGATTCTGCGGCGCCAGCCCCTTGGTCTGAGCGCACGACGCACTACGTCGCGAGCACGACGTAGTGCGCGCGTGGATGGACGCAGTACGTTCAGACGCAGACGTAGTGCGTTTTTGGACAATTCGCACTACGTTTCGGGCGTAGCGTTTGATGAAAAAATGTAAGCAAACCTTGGAAAAAGCCTTCGGCGAATGACAACCGACGAACGAAGCAAGAGTAGAGCCAAACTTGTTTGAGCTATGCCTTGCGAGGAGGAGGAAGTCTTACTGACAACCCAAAAAGGTAACCGCCCAGCAGACGGCACTTCTATAGTGGAATCGGCACATCGCAACCCGTCACGGAAGCCGAAAAACCGCGCCCGATGGCCGCCATCGGGCAGATTACTTTCAATCTTTAATCTTCAATTTTCAATTTTCAATCTTCATCTGCGCGAAGCGCCTCACTCGCTTTTGATGACGTCGGCGGGGTTTTCGCGGGCGGTGCGCCAGACGCGGGCGCCGACGAAGAGGGCGATGAGCAGGGCGGTGCCGACGAAGATGGCGACGAAGACCCAGAGGGAGAGCGGCGTGCGCTTGACGTACTGCTCCAGCCAGCCGTGCATGATGATGTAGCTGACCGTGAAGGCCACGAAGGCGCCGACGGCGAGGATGAGGCCGTACTCGCGGACGAACATGCCGAGGATGTCGCGGAGCTTCGCCCCGTGAATCTTGCGCAGGGCAATCTCCTTGCGGCGCTGGCGGCAGGCAAGGGTGATGATGCTATAGACGCCGAAGACGGCCACGAGCACAGCCACGATGCTGACGATAGTCATCAGTAGGGCGAGGTTGTCCTCGCTGCGCATCAGCTCGCGCCATGCATCCTCGTGCCAGACGACGTCGAAGATCAAGTCGGGGTGTTCGTCAAGCAACGCCGTCAGTTCCTTTTTCAGCTCGGCACGATGGGCAGGGTCGTAGTGCACGGCAATCTTGGAGTCCAGGAATGTCCAGGGAGCCAAACCGATGATATAAGGTTGGGCAGCCTGCGTAGGCGAGTCAAGGTAGAGGTCCTTGACGACAGCCTTCACGGTAAAATGGAGTGCCTCGGGGGGATTGCCCCCATAGATATAATCCGTTGTGGATATCTGCATCCCTACAGCCGACTCGACGCCCATCAGCTCGCGCGTCCGTTCCGTGATGGCCACTTCGCCGTCGCGCGGCCTTATCGGCAGCGAGCCTTCCACAACAGTCAGTCCGGACTCCGTTAAGTCGCTATTGAAGCTGATGAGCACCACGGGCATTCCCTCTTCCTTGATGCGGTCAAAGGACATGTCGTTTGCCGTCTCGCCGTCGCGGTGCGGCAGCATCTTCACTTCTTGCGTACCGCCGAACTTGCCGCCGAACGTTCCGCTGTACAGGCCGATGGCGTCTTCGCCCGCCCGCTTGGCACTATGCACATAGGGCAGTTTGCGGAGACGATCCATCAGCTCCCTATCTATCCCGGCTCTTTCGTCGTCATAGAACAGTTGTCCGTACATCTTTGGTACGTCGGGATGTTCGGGGTCGCGGGTGCCCGTCAGTTCAAAGTGCATGTGGCCTTTGATGTCGTAGCCCCAGTCGGTATTCTTCATGAAGTAGAGCTGCTTGAGCATGAACGCGGCGCAACAGACGAGGGTGAGGCTCATGGCGAGCTGAACGCCTGTGCAGACTTTCGTGAAGGTGTTGTTCCGTCGTCCCCCGCCGGGCATGAGGGAGCGGCGGATGGTGTTGCGGCGCACCACCTCCACGCTCACGGTGGCGACGACGAGGCAGACGGCGGCGATAATCGCCATGAAGAGCAGGGCGCTACCCAGGATGTATCCGCCCGCGAGGTCGATGCCGGCATACTGCGCAAAAACGTCCTTCACAACATACGTCATCACCAGGCCAAGCCCCAGCGCCATGATGAGCGTAAGCGACAGCTCCACGACGAACTGCGCGAGCAACATGCGCGGCCGGGCGCCGTGCACCATGCGAAGCGCCATCTCACGCTGGCGTCCGCGGACGCGGATGAGGAACAGCACAAGGAAGTTGATGAACACGCAGGCCACCAGCAGCACGCTCACCAGCTGGAAGAAGCGCAGGTGCTCGAGGCTGAGGTTGTCCTTATAGAGTGCGACACTTTTCAGATAACGGTTGGCGCGATGGATAGGGATGAGCTTGATTTCTCCCTTGCGCAACGTTTCGTTGTCGATGGCGTTCAGCTTGGCCTCAAAGTCGCGAGGGTTGATGCCCTTCTTCAGCCGGACGAACTGCGATACTTCATAATCCCACCCATCTTCAACTGTTTCCATCACGGGCATAAGAATTAACACGTCAAATGCCACGCAGGAATGGTGTAAGCCCTTGACAACGCCTTCCACAAGCCAATCGTCGAAATTCGCGTTAAACGGCTTGCCTACGGCACTCTCCACGCCGAAACGCTTGCGGGCATATTCGTCCGAAAGGAGGGTGCAGCCAAAATCCTTTTGTACGTCCGCATGAACCTCACCCTCAAGAAGGGGGATGGAAAACATGCTCATGAACTCCGTGTCGGCCGATACGCTGCGTGCAGGCAGTTTGTAGCCGAACTTCTCGTTGTATGGGCTACTAAAATAACAGACGGTAACGGCCTCCACTTCGGGGTATTCGTGGCGAAGGGCGATGCTCAGCCGTGCATAGGTATAAGGTACTTGGTAAACAGCGGTGATCATATCGCCCAAACCTTTATCCTGGACCATATAGATGCGGTCGGCACCCGGGTGGAAGTTGTCGAACGTGTTCTCGTACCTTATCCATACGCTGGAGAGGGCAAGGCAGACGAAGCCGACGGCGAGGCCGACGACGGAGATAATGCTTTGCGACTTGTAACGGCCGAGGCTGCGAGCGGCAACCTTGAGGTAGTGAGCTAATAAATCTCTTCTCATTTTTCGTAGTTTTTTACGGTTTGAATGGTGTTTTTGTTTTTAGCTCCGCAAAGGTATAAGTAAAAATTTGGGACATGTGCAAGAAAAATCGACTTTTTGTGTTTTTGACTGAAAATTGTCAAGATTCTTGACACTTTTTTTCCCGTTCCTTTCGAAAAACAGAAAAAACGG
>JAEEGL014497760.1_pt1 | contig 75266 bp, 31 predicted proteins | sample 9134231 | NCBI WGS metagenome assembly JAEEGL01 (sample SAMN16246548, study PRJNA631951) | gut metagenome | biome: gut microbiome; feature: rumen; material: fiber-attached | host: Bos | place: Iran: Karaj | collected 2018-10 | reverse complement strand
TGCTATTGATAAATATATCCACTATTACAACAACGAAAGATTCCAAGCGGGATTAAAAAACATGACTCCGGTTGAATTCCGAAGCCATGCATAATTTTATTTTTTATTTTTTAATCCGTCCACTTGACAGGTACCAGTTCATTTTCGTAGCTCCTATTTTTATGCGAAATTTGGAAAATTAAAAAAAGGGTATATAATATAGGTGTACAAGACAAGAATAAAGTCTAGATTGGTGAGTTTAAGTTAAGGGGGCTTTATTAATGAAGAAGAGAATTGGTTTATTATGTATTATTGTCGTTGTATGCGTAGCATTAACGATGAGTTTTGTTGGTTGCAGAAACACAACTGTAAGATATGAGAATGCAGACAAGTATTCAGTAGGAGAAGGAACATATTCTGCAGCTTTAGTAAAATCTATTAATGTTGCGTGGGATAAAGGAGAAATTCTAGTAGTCGCTTCTACAGAATATAACGTTGTTAAAGTTTTTGAAGAGAATTCAGAAACAGATGCAAGATTATCTTTACATCGCTATTTAGATTCAGAAGGAACTTTATGGGTTAAGCCAGTTGCTGCTGACGTTGAGGATGAAGAATTCCCAAGCGAATGGACAACAAAGAAAGTTACAGTGCAAATGCCAAAGACTCTAGCTCTAAAGAGCTTGTATTGTGAGGATCAATCTTACAATATCACTATAAGAGGTGTTAAAACTGCAGAATTAACAACATATAATATGACAAAAGATACTTCTATTAGTGATGTTGAAGTATCAGGAAAAGCAGATATCAAAGTAGATGGTCTTTCTGGCGATGCTTTAGTTTCAGGAACATTTATGGGTGAAACAAAGATTTCTAGTGATTATAAAGTATCATTTACATCATCTAGACTACCTTCATCTTTAGAAGCAACAGGAAAGGCTAAGGTGACAGTTAGTTTGCCAGAATCCTCAGCATTTAAATTAACTGTATCTGCTGCTAGTGAATTAAAGGGTACTTTAAAACAAAACTTAGTAGAAGATACAACAGCAGCAATAGAAGGTAAGAAGGTTTATAAATATAATAATGGAACAACAAATGTAAATCTTTCTTGCTCAAAGAGAGCATTATTTGATAACAACAACATCATAACTGTTAATGCATATGTTGCTCCTATAGAATAGAAATAAATGAATTATACATAAGCCCATTGATCGAAAGATTGATGGGCTTCTTTTTTGTAGTATAATAATGTAGCGTGCGACCATGGCGAAATTGGCAGACGTATAGGCCTCAGAAACCTAGGCATTAGCATGTGAGTTCAAATCTCATTGGTCGCACCACATGTTTTTTCACATTTTTCATAAAATAATGGATTGGTTGTATTTCCATCTCGTTTTGCGGCATTTCGTTATGTTTCAGATTAATAATTGTCACACACTACAAATAAATGTTACATGCTGTGAATCCTACACTAAACACAGCTCTTAACGAGTACCGTTAAAAGTGGATAACTTTTTGTTAATAACTATCACTGGAGGAATATTTTTTAATTAAAAAGTGGTTTTATACAAGATTTTCCTCTTGACTATCATCATCATCATCATCATTTACACTTTTATTAAAAGGATAACCACGAGGTTTTTGTGGATAACTATTTTTTCGGAGGAGTGCTATGAAGGTAAAGTGTAAAGAATGTGGTGCAATTAACACAGTAAGTGAGGATGAGGATTATTACATTTGTAAAGAATGCGGCAACAAATGGAGAGTTCCTGTCGTTAGAAGAGATATTGTAGATGACTTTGAATCTAGTAATAGAGAAAGAGAAGTTGTTCATGTGTATCACCACGCTGGGGATGAAGATGACGAGGGAAGTGCTTTTGTCGGATTTTTATTGGGTTTTTTCTTGGGAATTATAGGATTAATTATTGCGGCTATTATTGGCAAAAAGAAAACTATCAAAGCTGCAGGAATTACATTGCTTGTTGATATTGTTTTAGCAGGGCTTATCGTAGGATTAGTAATGTGTGCAGGTTTAGCATCTACTTCTTCTGCAAGTTATGGCTCATACGGATTAGCTATAAATGATTTAATCAATACATTGGCTTAGAAAGGAAAGTAAACATTAATTAGTACTGAGAATGGTCCATTCTCAGTATTTTTTTTGACTATTTTTATAAATTAACTTACAATTTACAAGGAATAAAATTCTAAATAAGAGGATAAGATGAAAAAGAGTAACATCGTTTTAATAGGCATGCCTGGATGTGGTAAGAGCACATGTGGCGTTCTTCTAGCAAAGATTGCTTTAATGGATTTTGTTGACACGGATTTGCTTATTCAACAAAAAGAAGGAATAAGATTGCAAAATATTATTGATAAAAAGGGCATAGAAAAGTTTATAGAAATCGAAAATAGCGTCCTATCTTCTTTAAATGTTGAAAATACAATAATATCAACAGGTGGTAGTGCAATTTATAGTGAAGAAGGAATGATGCATTTAAAAGAGAATGGCATTGTTTTATATATCAAAATAGACTTACAAACCGTAATAGAGAGAATTAAGGATTTCTCTATGAGAGGCATAGTTATTAGAAAAGGTGATACTCTAGAAGATTTATTAAAAGAAAGAGCTCCTCTTTACGAAAAGTATGCAGATATTGTTGTTAATAGTACAAGTGCTGATGCTTCAGAAAATGTTAAAAAAATGTTATCAGCAATAAAAGAATATAAATTATCTCATAATATTTAAGTTGCGTATATCTTAAGAATAAAATATTATTGATTTATGTAAAAAATTCAATTAGGGGTTTATAATGACTAACACTTACGAAATGGTGGCCTTTATCTTGTATTTTGTTTTAGTAATAGGCGTTGGTATCTATTTCTATTTCACAAATAAGGCACAAAACGAAAAAGATTATTTCTTAGGCGGAAGAAACATGAATGGTATAGTATCAGCCTTTTCGGCTGGTGCTTCAGATATGAGTGCATGGGTTCTAATGGGACTTCCTGGCTCTATTTTCTTATATGGAATGGGACAAGTATGGATATCTATAGGATTATTCATTGGTACTGTTCTATCTTGGATCTTTGTTGCTCCAAATTTAAGAAGATATACAATCGAAACAGATTCTATTACTATTCCAGAATTTTTAACAAAAAGATTTAATGTAGCAAGTCCAGTAATGAGAGTATCTTGTGCTGTCGTGTTTATGATTGGCTATGCTCTATATGCTGGTTCAAGCGTATATGCATGTGGTCAACTATTTAATATGTTAATACCAGCAGTAGATCAAAGAATTGCCATGGTTATTGCGGCAATAATTATATTAGTTTACACATTGCTAGGTGGATTTAACGCGGTTAGCTGGACAGACTTTTTCCAAGGAATGTTAATGCTTATGGCCTTAATGGTAGTTCCAATAGTAGCATTCTTTGTATTAAAGGCTACAGGAAGCGTTGGAACTGTTGTTACTCCAGAGAATTATTATAATCTATTACCTTCAGGAAAATTTGACTGGGCTTCAATCTCAACAATGCTTACTGGTATGGGATGGGGCTTAGGATATTTTGGTATGCCTCATATTATCGTAAGATTTATGGCTATCAAGAGCGAAAAAGAATTAAGAAAGAGCCAAATTATAGGATCAACATGGACAGGTTTAATTCTATTAATGGCTACATTAATGGCACTTGTTGCTCATGAATATCTTGGTGATTCTCTTGAAGCATCAAGCAAAAACTTAGTATTTGTTAATGTTGTTAGAAACATCTTTGACAATGGAGCTCTTGCTTTAATTGGCGGTATCATCATATCAGCTATTGTTGCAGCTTCTATGTCAACAGCAGATTCTCAATTATTAGCATCATCAAATGCTTTTGCTTCTGACTTATATAAGACAACAATAAACAAGAAGGCTTCAGATAAGCAAGTTTTAGCTATGGGTAGATATGCAGTAGCCGGAATCGCAATAGTTGCTTTAATTATTGCATTAATAACTTATGAATATAAGTTAGGCGGTATTATGGAACTTGTATCTGCTGCTTGGTCAATATTTGGAGCTTCTTTTGGTCCAGCAATACTTTTAGCTTTATTCTGGAGAAGATTTAATTATAAGGGCGCTGTAGCTGCCGTTATAACAGGATTTTTAGTATCTATTCTTTGGATGGCTTTCTTTAACTTGGAATACTATGGATTTAAGAGTTTAGTATACAATACTAACCTTTATGAGATTATTCCAGGATTTATCTGCTCTCTTGTTGTTGGCTTTGCAGTTTCTTCTTTAACAGAAAAACCATCTCAAGAAGTTGAAAATACATTCGATAAAGTTAAGTCATTAAAGCATAATATTTTAAATAAATAACACTTATAAGCGCTGTAAAAGGCATTTTGACTGCTAAGAAAAAGGTCTTCTTGGCAGTCATTTTTTTTGTACAAATGAAGTTCTGCAGTTGAAAAATGCAAAATCGACACATAATGCGTAAAATTGTTGTCGATGGTCCAAAAACATGCATCAAGAAGGGTTTAGATGGTCCAAAAATATGCATCGGGAGGGGTTTGGAGGGTCCAAAAATATGCATGCAGCAAAATTTGGACCATATAATTTGTAGAACAAGAATCAAAAGAAGAACTTATTGAAAGTGGACAATAGATATTAAATTTACTATTGAGTGAAGGGGTGTCGTTTGTTATAATAAAAATGCGCGAGCATTATTATATTTATTATATTTGCGTATAAAAAAAGAGGAGAAAATTATGAGAGCAAAAGAGATACTAGCACAAATGTCAGTTAAAGAAAAATTGATGCTAACATCTGGTAAAGATTTCTGGCATTTGATTGAATTTGAAAAATATGGAATCCCATCAATTATGGTTACTGATGGTCCTCACGGACTAAGAAAGAAAGAAGGCCCAGGAATGGGTATTGGCGATGCAGTTCCTTCTGTAGCATTCCCAACAGCTAGCTGCTCAGCATGTAGCTGGGATAGAGAAGCATTAGGCAAGATGGGAAAAGCTATGGGTGAAGAATGTGTTGCAGAAAAAGTATCTGTAATTTTAGGACCTGGCGTTAATATGAAGAGAAGCCCTCTTTGTGGAAGAAATTTTGAATATTTCTCAGAAGATCCAGTACTTGCAGGAGAAATGGGTGCAGCTTTGATTAAAGGTGTTCAATCAACTGGTGTTGGTACTTCTCTAAAGCATTATGCTGCTAATAATCAAGAAACATTCAGAATGACAGGAAGCTCAAATGTTGATGAAAGAACATTAAGAGAATATTATCTAAAGCCTTTTGAAATTGCAGTAAAGAAATCTCAACCATATACTGTAATGAGTGCATATAACAAGATTAATAATGTGCCAGCAAGTGGTAACAAGCATTTACTTACAGACATTCTTCGTGGTGAATGGGGATTCAATGGCTTAGTTATGACAGACTGGGGCGGTGGACATTGCCACTATGAAGACTTAAATGGTGGTCTTGATTTAGAGATGCCAGGTAATAAGCAATTATATTTAAAAGAAACTCTAAAGGCATATAAGGCTGGAAAGATTTCTGATGAAGTAATAGATAGAGCTGCGCTAAAAGTTCTTGAGCTTTTAGAAAAGACAGCAGATATTGCCTCAGCAAATGCAACTTATGATGTTGCTGCTCACCACCAAATCGCAAAAGACGTTGCTCTTGGAAGTATTGTTTTATTAAAGAATGAAAAGAATCAATTACCTTTAAAAGCAAATGTTAAGCCATTAGTAATTGGTGAAATGGCAGAAAAGCCAAGATATCAAGGTGCAGGTTCTTCTCACTTAAATCCACAAAAATTAGATACATTCTTAGGTGCATTACAAGAAGCAGGAATTGAATATGATTATGAAAAAGGATATGAAGCTGCTAATGTAAAGGATGAAAGCTTTATTGATACTGCAGTTGAAAAAGTTAATAAAGACCAACCAGTTATCTTGTTTATTGGTCTTACAGACGATTATGAATCTGAAGGAAGCGATAGATTAACAATGGCTATGCCAGAGACTCATATTAAACTTGCTGAAAAGATATTAGAAAAGAGCAAGAATGTTGTAATCGTATTATCTGCTGGTTCTCCAGTTGAACTTCCATTTGAATCTAAGGCTACAGCAATTCTAGATGCGTACTTGTCTGGTGAAGCTGGTGCTGATGCTCTTGCTGATATTATCTTTGGTAAAGTTTCTCCATCAGGTAAGCTTGCTGAAACTTGGCCATTATCTAAGGATGATGTTCCATGTTCAGACACTTATGCACTTGTTGAGAGAAATCAAGTTAACTATAGAGAAGGATTCTTTGTAGGTTATAGATATTTCAATACAGCAAATGTTAAAGTTCAATATCCATTCGGATTTGGTCTATCTTATACAACATTCGAATATTCAAATCTTGTTGTTGATGGCAATAAGGTAAGTGTAGATGTAGAAAACACAGGCAAGGTTGATGGTGCAGAAGTTGTACAACTTTATATTTCAAATAAGACAAAGGCAACAATCTTTGCTGATGCTGAATTAAAGAATTTCGACAAGGTGTTCTTAAAGGCGGGAGAGAAGAAGACTGTTACAATGACTCTTACAGATGATGATTTCAAGTTCTTTGATGTAGCTAAGAACGAATATGTTACAGCAAAGGGAGAATATGAAATAAGAGTAGGAGCTTCTTCAAGAGATATTAAGCTTACAGCAAAAGTAAAGAAAGATGGTGTAGTTGTAGATGAACTTGCTAAATTTAAGGGCTCTTGGTTTGATACATTTAAGGGTAAGCCAACAGATGAGGATATGAAGCTTCTTGGAATTGAACCTATCCATGAAACAACAGTAAGAAAGGGTGATTATACACTTGAAAACACAGCAATGGATGTTCAAGGATCAGGTTTTGGTAAGTTATTCTATAAGATTATGCTTGTTGCTGTTCGTGCTGCATTAGGTATAAAGAAGGAAGAACAAGATCTAATTCAAAACAAGATGATGATAGATAGTGCATTAAATATCTCGTTTAGAGGTATGAGTGCTATGAGTAATGGTATAATGCAACTATGGTTAGCATCACTTCTAGTTAAGTTCTGTAATGGATTCTCAAGACCATCTAAGAAAAAAGATAACAAATAGAATATATTAACTATAGATTAGTATTGGGCTCTCGTATACGCGAGGGCCTATTTTTTATATGACAATCTAGGACTATATGGTAATAGCGAATAGAATGCTATTCAGGTAAACAAAACAAGCATAAAAAAGGGGATACTCTATACAAATATGGCCTATTACATATAGCAAATTAAATAAATAAAAATAAGCTAGAAATTGGTAAAGAAAGAACATTTGTTCGAAACTTTGTACAGATTTTACACAATATTTACAAAACACGTTTAAGAAAAAGTATGGCAAAAGCGGTGACAAATATGGCAAAAATGGTTGTTTTTTAATGCGCTACAGGTTTTTGTTTTTTAAGGATGCTTTAAGTTTTCTCTATATAAGATGGGCGGGTATTGACTCATTTTTTTTCTAATTTTAGAATATACTTGAAGTCTAATATTTTAAATAAGACGTTGGGGAAAAGTTTGTTTTAGGGTTTGGGATAACAGTTTTTAGGGTTTTTGTTTCCCTTGCCCGAAGGGGGAAAAATGTCTATCTTTAAGAAAATTGGCAGGAGGAAGTTGGCAGTTTGGCTAACCGTAGCTGTGGTATTAGTTGCCTCAGTTACAACGGGTATTGTTGTTTCACTAACCAGCAAAGAGCAAATAGAGAACAATCAATCAATCCAAGACGAAATCGCCTTGGCCGCTTCTTATGAGACGATTACCCCAACAAATTATGATGACTATGATATTTTTAAAATTGACTCCGTCGAAGCCTATGATACGTTCTTAAAGTATCAAAACAAGGGCTACGAATTTACTAACAAAACGGTTTATTTGACTATTGATTTGGATTTAACAGGTTATTATCCTTGTGGAAATGAACCTTTAAAGAGTTTCTGTAAGTTTAGAGGAACCTTTAACGGTTTGTATCACACAATTTCAAATGCGGGCGTTGGAGCTCCATATACATCAAATGCTACAACATATTTTGGTCATACTAGAGAAACTATTGTCGCAAATAATGATTACTATAATAGTCATTTGTATTCAAACACTGGCAGAAGTAACTGGATGGCTTCTAGTCCGGCTAGTGCAGGTAACTTGGGAGCAGTAGAAGATGTTGTTTTATATACAACAGGATATCCTTGTGCTCTTATTACTCAATCACTATATGGCACAATTAAAAATTTAACAGCTGATTCATCTTGTTATTTCTATCAAGATGATAATGTGTATTCATCAAACTATTTAGCGACATTCGCTACAAGTTTGTCTGGAGCTGAAGCCTTAATTCAGAATTGTGAAACTAGCGCTAAGTTGTGGAATCATATTTCTTCAGAAAAGCATAGCTTGGATAGAACTTGCGCTCCATTTGTTTGCGGTACAGGTGGCGGAATAATGGATTCGTGTGTTTCTTATGCGACAGTTGTTTGTGGCGACTTATGGGAAGACTATGCAGCTATTGCCTGCGGTGTTGCAAGAAACAGTTCAAATGGTACTTTGATTATAAATACAATTTGCTATACAAAAGTAATTGGTTCTTTAGTTGATATGTTTGTTAGAGACGTTCCAACAACAATTACAGGCTATTGTGCTTTAGTTAATTCCTTCTGGGTAAATGATCCTGATCATTATACGGTTTTCAATGGTTTATCAACATGTAGTACAGGAAGAATGTATAAATATAATACAATAGCTACTCAAAATAATAACTATGGTAACTTTACGGATACTTCAAATTATTATGAAATGAAGAGTGCGTATAATTATGCTCTTAACTCAGGTTCTGACGTAGATCCAGCAACAGCAACTACTATCTGTAAAATGTCATATTTATCAGATAGTAATAGCACACCTGCGTATTCAAACGACCAATATAACTATAATGTTATTGCTAATATTTTAAGCGCAAACGTTTCAAGCGAAAACGGAAAGATTAATACATTTAGAGGAATTGAACTAAAGAAATGGGCATATGATTCTTCAAAGGGTGACGAAGGTTTATATTTAGTTTCAAATGATGCTCCAGAAATTTATGATTCTAGCTGGAGTGGAACTATTAAAGAAAATGGTAAAACTATTATTCAATGTGAAGCTTTATCAAAGAAAGGCTATACACCATTCTCTTATTCTGTAAATGGTGGAGAGTATCAATTAGATCCAGAATTTGAAATTACAGAACCTGGTGAATATACAATTTCAGTTAAAGATACTCATAACAATATCTCTACAACTACATTATATGTAGCAAGAGATTATATTTATACGGATTTTGAGTTTTCAGAAGCCGGTGCAGGTAAATATAAATTTGCTGTAGCGGGTTCACACATGGCCCTAATGGGTGCAAGTTTTACGGTTCCTACAACCTATAGGGGAGGAACTGTTACGACTCTTGGCTACGCGGCATTTAAAGGTTGTTCTGCGTTAACCACAATTAATATTGCATCAACTATAACTACAATTGAAGGCGAAGCTTTTTCTAATTGTACTTCATTAGCATCTATAAGAATTCCTGCTGGCGTTACCGCCATAGGATCAAAGTGCTTTGTTGGTGATTCTGCATTATCAGAGATAATTGTCGATTCGGGAAATACCGAGTATAAATCAATTGACGGAAATTTATATAAAAACTCTTTAACTATGCTTGTAGGTAAGAGTACTTCTTATTATGCGAACAATTACTGGGATACATATGAAGGTCAAACTCTAGTGTATTATTGTGAAGGAAACACAAGCAGCTCATTTAGTATTCCAGAGGGAACAAAGTATATAGATAGATATGCTTTCTGGTTCCCTAAGTATTTAACTACAATTCATATTCCATCAACACTTGAAAAAACACAAGATAGAGCGTTCTATTATTGTGAAAATGTAACAGAATATACTGTTGATTCTAATAACGGTTATTTCTTTGCACATGATGGAGATTTATATAAGACAGATATTTACACATATCATAAATATAATGGTGTATATAGAGATTATCAGGTTATTAATGATGATAATACTACTCACGTTTGGACAAGATTGGTTCAATATGCTATTGCAAAAACTGAAGCGTTTGTAAGAACTCCAACACAAATGATAATTCCTCGTGCTGTTGAACAAAATATTTTTGGCACAAACACAGGAACTAAAAAAGTTGATTGCGAAATCCTTGACGCATATGCCTATGCAGGAGCTTTAAGTATTGAAGATATCGTATTAGCCGATTGTATTATCTCAGTTGGTCAAGGCGTTGCTTCATCTTGTAACAACTTAAAGAGTGTATATTTCCCAATAGATATTATGCATGAAGGAGATTTAGGTGTATCAAGATTATATACTGGTTCAGTTGTACAATATATATTCCCATACATTCAAACAGAAGCCTATAGCTTAATTACTGGTTATACAGAATGTAGGTGGTCAGGTAATAGTTTCTATAACTATAACGAATACGGATTCTCTACAGTAAACGCTACAGCTACTTTCTACACTTATGGTTATTATAACTATCAATGGATGACAACAAAGGATACAAACGGTGTAGCGGACATGGGTAATGTCGTATTCTATCCAGCAGAATCGTTTGGTATGAAGTCTTATAAACAAGTTGTTATATTAAGAGATCCAGACGGAGTTGAGTACTATAATTCAGATGGTGTTTTAGTATGTAAATTATATAAAGATTCTCCAGAAGTTACTGCGGTACAAGGATCAGATATAAGCAAGAATACAGTTTATATGGTAGAGACTATTGAGAAAGCAAGAACTTTAGTAGGCACCCTAACAGTCTCAGGCGTATCTTATTCTGGAAGTGATTTCTATATTTCTGAAAATGAAGCAAATCTTCATTATATGTGCTATAGAAATGCAAGTAACGCAGAAACAAGAGTTCCATTATCTAATGCAAATTATCCTGCCGCAATTAGCGGAAAGGCAGTTTATATTAAAATCTTTAATACATCATATACGGGATATACTTTTGTTCAAGCAGCAAACCCTGATGATAGTTATTATATTTTAGATACAGCAGGTAAAGGCGCAGAAGGATTCTTTAACGTTCCTGAATATTTTAATGGATATCCAGTAAAAGCGATTGCCGCTAACGCCTTTTTAAATGACTCAAAGTTGACATCTGTTAACATCCCAGAATCAGTTACAACAATTGGTGCTGGCGCGTTTGTTGGCACTGCGATTGAGTATTTAACATTACCAGAGTCAGTTACAAGTATAGGTGATCATACTTTTGGTACAGCACAATCACTAAATAGCACAATTACATTATATGTAAACAATAAAGCATTAAGTGATACTATTTTAAGCAATTTAGCTTATTACGGATTATACGAATCAAGCCAAGTAAATGGCATGACAGGTTTGTATTCTGAAGTATATGACCAAAACGGTATCTTCTTAGGCTATGAATTAATCAAAGCTTCAGCTTCTTCAACTGGAGTATATACAGTAGCTCCAACATATAAAGAAGAACCGGTTATTCAAATTGGTGAAAACGCGTTTGAGAATATTACAACTATTACAAGTATTATTCTTCCAGAAACAATCTTATACATTAAGAGCTATGCGTTTAGTGGATGTACAGGATTAGCTTCTATCAACTTAGGTTCATCAAAGGGTACTACAGCAAATCCAGTAGCTTACCAAGTATTAGAAATTGGAGAAGGTGCGTTCAAGGGTTGTAGAAACTTAACAACAGTAACAATGCCAAGCACTCTAAAGACTTTATCTAGAAAGGCTTTTGAAAATAGTGGTATTCAAACTGTTAATAACTTTAACAATACACAATTAACTGTATTGAATTCAAACATGTTCAAAAACTCAGATTTGGTAAGTATTACATTGCCAAACACTATAACATCAATTAAAGCTTCAGCTTTTGAACAATGTGCGGATTTAATTAGCTTAGTAATTCCAGATTCTGTTTCAAGTATTGAAACAAGAGTCTTAGCACAAACTTTAAGTTTGGAAAGCGTAACAATTCCATTTATTGGATCATCTCCTGCAGATAAGAACAATGCGTTTGGTTATTTGTTTGGTGCAGCAAGTTACGCAGCAAATAGCGATTATATTCCATCATCATTAAAGACTGTAAACATCTCTGGTGTAGGATATAATTTATCAATTCCTTCATTTGCATTCTATGATGCTCATATTGAGAATATTACATTCTTACAAGGTGCATCAGCAAATGTAAGTTCATTTGGTGAATATGCATTTGATGGTAACGATTTTGAAACTATTACTATCCCATCTTCTGTTACAGCAATTGGATATAGAGCATTTATTAACTGTTCAAGATTAAAGACAATTGTAATTCCAGATTCAGTAACTGGTATGGGAAAAGAATTATTCAATAGAGACTATAGATTACAATCTATTACTCTACCAGCATTTAACACAATTAATGGTGAATATGTTGGAACATTATTGGATTTATTTGGAACAGGCGTTGCCGGTTCACAAATGGATAAAATCTCTCAAGCAAACCCATATAACCATATCGTAGCAGAAAATGTTTTATGGGATGGAGATGACCAATTACATGATGAAGATCACTACGCAATGACTGTAGAAAAATATGGTACAGCTGATGTTTACTATCTTCCAGATCATTTAGAATCTGTAACAATTACAGGTAATACAACAGCAAGCAGAACTATTATTCCAGATGGTGCATTCTATAGATGTTCAACAATAGAGACATTGACAGTTCCAAGTACTATTACAAAAATTGGTGAAGCAGCATTCTATAGATGTGGTTCAGATAGCCCAGAAGACTGTGTAATTCAAGGAATTATGACAGTTACTGACGAGAATTATCCAAAAGAAATAACATTATCTTCAGCTATTACATCTATTGGATCTTATGCATTTGGACGTTGTGGTGTTCAATATGACACTTATTCATTAACCATTCCAAATAATAGTATTCAATCTATAGGTGAAGGTGCATTCTTCTTATGGGAAAGCCTAGAAGAAGTTAATTTACCATTTATTGGTGGTTTAAGAACTTATTCTTCAAATGAATCAATTTCTGGACAAAAGACTCTAGGTGTAGTTAAGGGTACAGATATTCCATATCACCATACTCTTGGATATATCTTCGGTACAAGTTATTTAGAAACATCTTCAGAGTTAGAATATATTGATGATTACGCATATTCTAATTTCGTAGTTGAATATATGTTAAGTGATACGGACGTTTATGCTCCAAACAACTTTATTAGTAAAGTTGGTATCACAAATGATAGTTTAGATTACATCATTGATGGTGCGTTCTATGGATATGATTCATTAGATGAATTTGATTTACCAGATATTACTTCTGTAGGAGATTATGCATTCTATGGTACTGCATTAACTTCTATCTACCAAACATCATTAGCAACTACTGATGCCTTTGATTTAGGTAAAGTTACATTAAGTAATAGTATTGTAAGCATTGGTAAATATGCATTTGCCTTTAATTCAGAAGATACGGAATTGCACATTTCTAATACTACAACAAGTATTGGCGAAGGCGCATTCAACTGCTGGAATAATCTAGAATATATCGAAATTCCATTCGTTGGTATTAATAAGTTAGAAAAAACACGTAATGTTGATGCAACATTTGCTGTAATCTTCGGTAATAAGAATTATAATTCTGATTTACAAGTAGCAGCTCCAGAGACTTCAGCAACAGATCCTATTATGTATTATCCAAAATCACTTAAGACAGTATCTATTTTAGGTGGTAACTTGAATTCATTAGGATTTAAGGGCTATAGCAGCATTACAACATTAGAACTTACTAACGGAATTATCTTTATTGGAAGTCAACATTTCATGGATATGGCAGATTTATCATCTGTAACATTACCAACTAATTTAGCAACTGTATTTAAGGAAATGTTCAGAAACTGTCCAAGTTTGACAAGCATAACTCTTCCAAATTCTGTAAAAGTTATTCAAGATAGTGCATTTGAAGGTGATGAAGCTCTTGCTACAATCAACTTCGGTACAGGATTAAAGACAATTTCAGATAGGGCATTCTTCGATACTTGCATACAAGCAGGAAGCTCTACTACATTTACAATTCCAAGTGGAGTTGAAACGATTGGAGAAAAGGCATTTGCATGGGCAAATACAAGTAATACTCCAAATAAAGAATGCACAATTACAACATTAGTATTACCAGATTCATTATTGTATGTTGGTGATGGTGCATTTGCAAACTGGGCTAATTTAACAAAATTAGATTTACCATTTGCAGGAAACGAATTAAGAGACACATTTAAAGCAAATTATACATTAAATGAAATGTATCAATATGATGGATCAGTTTCTCCAACAACATTGTTCGGATTAAGAAATGATTCAGAAATCAACCATGGCACAAGCTTAGCGATGGTTCAATATAGAGAATTAACATTTGATTCTAACTTTAGTGCAACTGTTCGTTTAAATATCTATTATAGAGTTCCAAACATCACAGAAGTAAGAATTAGAGACGGTGTTATCGACTATGATGCATTCTATGGTTGGACTGCATTAACAAAAGTAACATTGCCAGTTGGAACTACTTCAATCGGATATCAAGCATTTGCACATACAACATCTTTAAGTATTATTGAAAATACAGAAGATATCGAAGTTCTAGACGATGAATCATTCTATCATAGTGGCATCACTTCATTCGACTTTGCTCATGATATAGAGATTATCGGTAGCAACGCATTTGATGGTGCAGGTCTTGAAACTATCGATTTATCACAAGCTAGCAACTTAGTAGAAATTAAAGATGAAGCTTTTGCTAACATCTCTATTCCAACAATGAAGAAATTGGTATTACCAAGCAGTCTAGAAAAAGTTGGAAGTAAGATATTCAGCTCATTAATGTCTATTGAAGAAATCGAAACAGCTTTAGATAAGATTTCACTATTAACATTATTTGATGAATCTGCATATCCAGTAGAAGATTCTACTAAGTATAGTGTACAAAAAGGAAGCAAGTACTATATCTTCCCAACTGCATTAAAGACAATTACTGTAGCTTATAGAGGTACTATTAAGAATAGTGCGGCATATGGTATTAAGATTAATACTTTAAGAGCTGCTGCAGGTAATTCAATTACTACAATTGGCTCAGAAGCGTTCTATGGTGCAGCGTTCGTTGATTTAGTAATTCCACAAACTGTTACATCTATCGGAGAAGGCGCATTTAGCCATAACTATCAATTAGAATCATTAACAGTTCCATATATTGGTAGATCAAAGAATGAAACAGACAACTTAAGCACTTCATACGCTAGTACAATTGGCTATATCTTTGGACAAGGAGCAAGTGCCGATGGATATTATGGAAAGCAATATTACTATGATAATGGTAAATTGACTGCATATGGAAATGGCACAAGCGACTATTCATTCTATATTCCAAATACATTAAAGTACTTAACTATTGACGGCGGACAACAAGGTGTTCGTGTATATGACTGCGGTCTTGCAGGTTTAACATTAACAACATTGACATTAAAGAATGTAACAAGCATTGGTGCATATGGCTTATATGCAGCAATTGATACAGTAGAGATTTTAACTCCAGTAACATTTGAAAAGATTACTGCTAATCAAGATGCTGGATTCGGTAGAATTTCTAACATGTTAATCAACTTTGAGTATGATTCACAAGAAGCTGCATTCTATAACAGTTTTGCAACATTTAACACAATCGGTTCTCAAAGATATCCAATGAGTGTTATTACAATCGATGATGCAACAGCAAGCGTTGTTGATGGAAAGTTAAGCGTATTACAAAACTTATATCAAATCAAGTTTGATTATGAGATTTCAAATGGTGATGAATATAAGAATGCTAAAGTAACTCCATATTTGTATGATTATAGAAACATTTCAAGAGTATATCCAGCAGTTCTAAAGTTTACATCTGAAGACGAAGGCACAATAATCACAGCAAATGGAACTAGAATCAATGTATATCTAGATTTAGCAGCAGAAGCAAACAGCAAATTAGGAGCTGTTTCTAGAATTAATACACACTACTATGTAAACACAAAGACAATGGAAATTGTTATTCCAAGCGGATTACAAGTAGAAGCAGGTCAAAACGTAGCAAACGGCTTTGAATATAGAAACATCGGTGGTAAGTATGCTGCGATCAAGGAAGCCGCATATTACACATCAGCAGAAATAACAAAGGTCAATGGCTTAGAAGTTACAGAAGAACTTACATCTGGTACATATAACGACGTTACAGTAAGATTCGACTATATCGTTAAGTACCATAAACCATATGCCTATGCAGTTAAGTATACAAAGGGTGTTGATTACATCTTAAAGCAAGAAGTTCTAACAACAGATCCAGAAACAGGAGATCCTATTCTTGAAGAAGAAGAGATAGAAGATGAAATCTTATATGATCCTGAGACAGGCGAACCAATTATGGACCCAGAATCAGGTGAACCATTAAGAGATCCTGATACCAGAGAAGTTGTTATCTTAACACCAAAGATTGATCCAGACACAAGAGAAGTTGTCATTTTAACACCAAAAGTAGATCCTGAGACAGGCGAACCAGTATTAGATGAAAATGGCGATCCTGTTTATGAGGAAAGCACAGCTCAGCCAAAGAGAGACCCTGAGACAGGCGAAATCTTAAGAGACCCAGAGACTAACGAAATCATCTATGATTTGGGTCCAAACGATATCATTGTAACAGATGAAAATGGCAATCCTGTTTATGTTCCAAATTCTGGAGATCCAGTAAGAGATCCAGAAACTGGCGAAATTGTTTATGAAGAAAGTACAGCTCAGCCAAAGAGAGATCCAGAAACTGGTGAAGTTCTAAGAGATCCAGATACAAGAGAAGTAGTTATCTTGACACCAAAACTAGATCCTGAGACAGGCGATCCAGTAGTAGACGAAAATGGCGATCCAGTCTACGAAGAAAGCACAGCAAAGCCAAAGAGAGACCCAGAAACTGGTGAAGTATTAAGAGATCCTGATACTAGAGAAGTTGTTATCTTAACACCAAAACTAGATCCTAAGACAGGTGAACCATTAACAGATGAAAATGGTGATATTATCTACGAAGAAAGCACAGCAAAGCCAAAGAGAGATCCTGTAACAGGTGAGGTATTAAGAGATCCAGAAACTAACGAAATCATTTATGATTTAGGTCCTAATGACGTAATCGTAACTGGCGAAGACGGAAAGCCAAAATATGTTCCAGGCACAGGTGATATCATTTACGACATAGGAGAAGACGATATTATCGTAAAAGGCGAAGACGGAAAGCCAGAATATGTTCCTGGCACTGGTGACATCGTTTATGACATAGGCGAAGATGACATTATCGTAAAAGGTGAAGATGGAGAACCAGAATATGTTCCTGGTACAGGAGATATTCTATACGATCCAGAATCAGGTGAACCACTAAGAGATGAAGATGGAAATATCATCTATGATACAGGTACAGGCGAACCATTAAGAGATCCAGAGACTGGCGAAATCTTAAGAGACAAAGATGGAAATATCATCTACGATACAGGTTCAGGTGTACCACTAAGAGATCCAGACACAAGAGAAGTTGTCATTTTAACACCAAAGAGAGATCCAGAGACTGGCGAAATCTTAACAGACGACAATGGCGATATTATCTATGAAGAAAGCACAGCTAAGCCAAAGAGAGATCCAGAAACTGGTGAAGTATTAAGAGATCCAGAGACTGGCGAAATCATTTATGATTTAGGTCCAGACGATATTATCGTAAAAGGTGAAGACGGAAAGCCAGAATATGTTCCAGGTACAGGTGATATTGTTTATGACCCAGATTCTGGCGAACCATTAAGAGATCCAGACACAAGAGAAGTTGTTATCTTGACACCAAAGCTTGATCCAGAGACAGGCGAACCAGTAGTAGACGAAAATGGAGATCCAGTCTACGAAGAAAGCACAGCTCAGCCAAAGAGAGACCCAGAAACTGGCGAAGTATTAAGAGATCCAGAGACTGGCGAAATCATCTATGATTTAGGTCCAGACGATATTATCGTAAAAGGTGAAGACGGAAAGCCAAAATATGTTCCAGGTACTGGAGATATTCTATATGATCCAGAATCAGGTGAACCATTAAGAGATCCAGAAACTGGTGAGATTATTTATGATCCAGAAACTGGCGAACCAGTCATCGATCCAGATACAAGAGTGCCTCTTATCGATCCAGATACAAGAAAGGTTATTATTGATCCAGAATCATTAAAACCAGTAATTGATCCAGAATCATTAAAGCCTCTTACTGATCCAGATACAAGAACACCAAAGACTCAACCAAAAGAAGTTGATAACACATTAAGCTTCGAGAACTTAGATATGTCTTCCAAGGCAAGTATCTCAAGTTATACAGGTGTTTATGATGGTGCTGCGCACTCAGTAACAATTGTATTCAAAGAAGGTTTTGATTACTCAGATGTTACATATTCATATCAAGTATCATTAGATAATGGTAATACTTGGGAACATAGAAATGTTGAGCCAAGCTACTATGATGTAGGTACATATCTATATAAAGTAACATTATCTAAGACTAACTACGATTCATTAACACTTGAAGGTAGTGTAGTAATTACAAAGAAGACTGTATATGTAAAGATTATAGAGAATCAAGGTAAAGTATATGGCCATAGCGACCCAACAATTGAGTATTTGGCTACTTATACTGAAAACGGAACAGATAGTGTTGGTAATGCTATCCTTATTGGTTCAATTACAAGAGAACCAGGTGAAAGTGCACAAGAAGGAGAAAACTTCTATGAATATATCACTTCAGGGTTACAATTAATCAACAAGAAGAACTTTGCTTTAGTATTTACAAATGCTACAGAAGAAAAGTTCAAGATTGCACAAGCAAACTTAGCAGAATTATCTGATGATGAAATCGAAATTATCTCTTCACTTGTTTATACAGGCGAATCAATAGTTCCAGATGTTGTCATCACTCCAGTTATCGAAGAAGAAGTTGGTGATCCAATTCCACCAGAAGAATATGTAATAACTGCAGTTAATAACGTAAATGTAGGTACTGCTACATTAAGAATTGCAGCATCTGAATCTTCTAACTATTTCGGATTTAAGGAAATTCAATTTGAGATTGTTCCAAGAAGCATTAATTCAGCAACAATCGTCTTAGATACTGAAGAAAAGTCATATACAGGATCTGCAGTTGCAGTAGGTATTTCTTCTGTAACAATTGCTTCTCCTGCAATGACATTAACAAATAAAGACTATGTATATGAATATACAAACAACGTTGAAGTAGGAACAGCAACAATTACTGTTACAGGTATTGGTAACTATACAGGAGTTGCTTCTAAGACATTTGCAATCGTACCAAAGGTATTAACTGCAAGTGATGAAGATTTAACAGTTATTTCTTTAGGAAATCAATATTATACTTCAGTAGCAATCACTCCAGTTCCAACAATGTACTACAATGGTGTTCAATTGATTGCAGCTGATTCAGAAAATGATAATGACTTTACTGTATCTTACACAAACAACATTAACGTTGGTAATACAGCAAGAGCATTAGTAACATTTACTGGTAATTATAGTGGTTCTATTGAATTACCATTCAGAATTGTAGCACCTAAGAAGTCTAGCGTATTATTCTCAGCAGTATCTGAAGTTCCATTCACAGGAAGTGAAACAGAATTACGTATTGCAACATTTACTGTAAGTGGAAATGATATTAAGGATAATACTTCAGATTACGATATCACTTATGTAACAGCTGATAGAACAAACTTAGGTAATATTAGATTTACAATTACTGGTAAGAATAACTTAGCAGGATATTCTTACAGCGGATACTATAAGGTTGTAAATGGTAATATCGGAGATGCAGTAGTTACAGTTACAGGTAATTACACATATACTGGTGCCGCAATCACACCAACATATTCAGTAACATTCTATGGTTCTACTCTTCGTGAAAACATCGACTATTATGCAGTACTATCTAATAATATTGATGCAGGCGAAGATACAGCAACTGTAACAGTATATGGTTTAGGTGATTTCGCAAATGAAGATGTTTCTAAGGTTGCAACATTCTCTATTGCAAAACAAGCATTAGATTCAAGCAGAATAACATATACAAACTCTATTGTATATGTAGGTGCACATGATCCTAATTTAGATATTGTTATAACAAACGCAGCAGGTGCTACTTTAGTATTAGATAGAGATTATACAATCACATATCCTCATACTTACGATGTATCTGCAAGCAATACATTCACTGTTACAGGTATTGGCAACTATAGCGGAAGCTACAATAAGACATATGCTATAACAACATATACATTATCTAGCAGCGTAGATACAATTAACGGTAGAACTTTATCTTACACAGGCGAAAAGGTTACACCAGTTATTGTCATCACAGATGTTAACGGAAATACATTAACACAAGGTACATTAGGTGACTTTACTGTAGAATACATGTTCGGTTCTGATGGTACATCTCCAGGAACTCAATATGTTAAAGTTACAGCTCAAGGTAATTATGCAGGAACAATTAGTAATGTAACATTCGAAATCGTTAGTACAACAATTTCAGATGAAGCAGTATCTATTTCTGCTAACAGCTTCACATATACTGGTAAAGCAATTACTCCAGTTGTTACTGTAGTAGTAGACGAAAGAGTATTGAAAGAGAATGATGACTATATGGTTGAATACAGCAACAACGTAAATGCTGGAACTGGTACAGTTAGTGTTATCTTTATCACATTCGCTGGTACAGTCGTAAGAGAATTTACTATCAACCCATATCAAATCACATCAAATGATATTACTTTCGTAAATACTTATGAATATACAGGCGAAGTACCAACATTCAGAATTGCAATTCAAGATGCAAATAAGAATTCTTTAGCACAAGGTGCAAATAAGGATTATACATTAACAGCATCAGGATATACGGTTGGCGACCATACAGTTGTTATTTCAGGTGTAAACAACTACTCTGGTAGTGTTGAATTAACATATACTATCGAGAAGATCGGTTCTATGGAATCTCCAGCAAGATTAACAGTTTCAGATACTTCTGTAAATGGTTATGTATTTGACAATACAGCAAAACCAGTAAGCTTAGCTGTTTCTTATGATGAATTAACATTCAATACTCCTGGTGCTTATACATTAACTTATTACAGCAGCAACAACTTCTCAGGAACACCACTAGAAAGCGTTCCAGTTAACGCCGGTAAGTACTATTACAAAGTTGTTGTAGATAATGAGATTATTTATGCAACAGCAACAGGTAATTACACAATTGAAAAGAGATCAATTCTAGATGAAAACATTGCACTTGGTGTTGCTAATCCTCAATCAGACTCAGAAAGAGTATATTCTGGCGATGAGATTAGACCAGGCATTAAGTACAATAGAAACGCATATGGCGATTTAACATATGAATTAACTTATTCAAATAATATCGATGCAGGTACTGCAACAATTACAGTATTAGCAACAGGTAACTTCACAGGTGAAGTTGATTTAACATTCGTAATTTCTAAGATTGATGTTACTGATGAAAATAACGATATTAGAATAAGCACAGCATCTAACGTATTTGTTCCAGGTAACAATAGTTCTCTAAACTTACCTGTATTAACAATCAACGATACTGTATTATCAACACCATATGATTCTTCTAACTTCAGTGTAACTATTAAGGATTCAAATGGAACTACTTATTCACCAAGAGCATTTAGTGGTGCAGTTGGTAGCTATAAGATTGTAGTTACAGGTTTAAATCCAAATGCTACAGGAACAAAGGAATTAGATTATAGAATTACAACATATGAATTAACAGAAGCAAACTTATCTGTTGATAGTCATGATTTAGTTTATACAGCAGGCACACAAACATTTAACAGCTTCGTAATTAATGTTGTAGAAAATTCTGTAACATATAAGTTAACAAGAGATGCAGATTATACATTATCTTATACAGATGCAGTAAGCGCTGGTGTAGATAATAGAACATTAACAATTCAAGGTATAGGAAACTATACAGGTAGATTTACTACATATTATAGAATTGTTGCAGCTCAAGAAATTACAAGAGGTAGCGTATACTTTGAATTAACACAAACAAATTACAGCTACACTGGTTCTGGAGTAGAAGCTCAAGTACAAGTTTACTACAACGATAATGTATTACCAGATGAAGTAACATTGTCTTATTATTCTGATAGTTCATACGAAAGAGCACTTGATTCAGCTCCAGTAAACGCAGGTACATACTACTTCAAGATTAGAACTTCAGGCGTATCTATTCCTGCACAAGTATTAAATGGATCTTATGTCATTTCTCCAGCATCACTTGCTGATGCAGGCGTATCAGTTGTATTAGATCCAAGAGAATTCGTATATACAGGAACATTCCCTGCATTTAAGGTATTAATCGTAACAGATACATATGGTAACGTCTTAGTACAACAAAGAGACTTTGATTTGTCTATCGAATCAAGTGGTGACGAAGGCGAATATGATATCGGTGAAGCAAAGATGTTAACAATTGCTGGTAAGGGCAACTATAAGGATTACACATATTCACAATTCTCAATCAAGGGCGTTGATTTAGCAACAGAAGGTGAAGAGCACTTCAAGGTAGAATCTGACGGAATTGAAGGAAATGTTGTAAGTATCGAATATGATAACAATTCTATGGCTGCAAATATTCCAGTAGTATCAATTGATGACGTTGAATTCTCATACAATGCAGCAATTGGTGACTTTGCATCAGAAGATAAGAACGGTGTATATCATGCAAGTACAGTTTATGTATTCAACATCAAGGATACATTAGGAGATATCTATACTCCTGCTGAGTTCGCTGCAAGAGAAGATGTAGATACTCTTCCAGTAGGTACATACTATATCGTTATTTCTCCAGCAGTAGGCGCAGGTGCAAATGTATCTGGTGAATACGAATTAGAATATAAGCTTACAAAGCGTACTTTAGATAGATCATATGTAACAACATTTGATGGAAACTATGTATTCACAACATATGACCTAGAATTTAGTGAATTCGAAATGAAATACGGTGATATCGTATTAGTTAGAGATGTAGATTATGTATTATCTACTCAAGACGATCATTTCGTAGGATCAAATAAGACATTAACAGTATCAATTCCTGCTAATAATCCACATTATAAGGGAGCAAGCTTCAATTTGACATACTCTATTAGAAAGTGGGTAATTAACAACTCTACAGCTACTGTTGTGGATAACCAAAGAAGTGAAGATGAACAAACTCATTTACCAGTATATACATACACTTATACATCTAACGAGGTTCCAGTAGATATTACAGTATCTTATGGCGGTTATACATGTGTAAATGGAGACTACACTGTTGAATACTATTATGATAGTTTATTCTCAAGAGCTTTAGATGGAGTTCCAGTAGATGCAGGAACATACTACTATAAAGTAAATGTTAATACAAATAACATCAAGATTGGCGGACAAGGAACTTACGATATCAACAGAAGAAATGTTAATGACATCTATGTTGTTGTCGAAGAACCAGAAACTGTAGCTCAAAAGATGTATCAAGCAAGAGAAATTGTTCCAGATGTTGTATTTGCAGAAACATATGGTGTAGTAACATACACTAAGACATACGCAAATAACATCCTTGCAGGCGTTGCAACAATTACTGTTACAGGTACAGGTAACTATATTGGATCAAAGAATGTTGATTTCGATATTGATCCATTAGACTTATCTACTATAACAGCAATTATTCCTGCTTCTTCATCATTTGATAGTAATCAAGGAACTACGGTATATAACGCACAAAACCCAGGTAAGAATTTACCAGTATTAACAATCAACTCAATTGTTCTTGACTTACCAAATTATGACAATACCGAGTTTGCTATCTCTATTAGAAATAGCGACACAGACGAAGTATACACATTAGATACTTATCCAGGAACAGTTGGACACTATGTTATTACTTTAACAGGTATTAGCGAAAACGTTATAGGTGCTAAGACAGTATCCTTCGAAGTTATCCAAAGCGTCATCTTAGCAAGCTTTGAGACTTCATATCAAAGCACATATGTATATAACGGTGAAACACCAACAATCATCATTGCATTATCTAATGGAAATGTTGCACTTGTTGAAGGTGTAGATTTTGAAATCTCTACAAAGGTTAACAATGTAGAGAACGCAGTTGATGCTGGAACATATACAGCAACAATCCTAGGTAAAGGACAATACGAAGGTTCATTTACAAAAGAATACACAATCATAAGATATGGTTCTATCGAATCTCCAGCAAGATTAACAATGACAGACGATGATAGATTCTCATATACATCTAGACCAATTACAATTAGCGGCAATGCAATTTGGGATTATGGTGAAATCACATCTTCAGATTACACTGTTACATATTATTCAGATTCAGATAGACAAGTAGAAATTGACTCTGCAATTAACGTAGGAACATATTACTACACAGTAGTTGCTGATTTGAATAATGTATATGGTGTTGTAAATGGTTATTTCGATATCGTAAAGAGAGACGTTGACACATTAAGAAAGAGCATCGATCCAAATTACGATTCATCATATACAGGTGCTGCTAAGTTACCAGACTTCATCTTTGAAGATACTTATGGCGCTGTAACATATGATAAGGAATACACAAACAACATTAATGTTGGTGTAGGTAGAGGTGTAATTAAAGCTAATGGTAACTTTAATGGAACAACTAACGTAACATTTAGAATTACAGCATTAGATTTATCTACAGCTGAAATTAACCCAGGAAATCAAATTGTTGATTATGTTGCTACAAATCCAGGCAGCAATTTAAGAACATTAACAATCGTTGGAACTGTTATTGATCCATATAACAGCACAGATATCTATGTATCTATTACAAATATTAGAACGGGCGATGTTTATACTGTAGATACATTCACAGGAGCTGTAGGCGAATACACAATTACATTGACAGGTGTTTCTAACAATGTAAAGGGCACACGTACATTCGACTTTGAAATCCAAGGTGCTACATTCGCAAGTGCGGAAGTAACAGGAATGCCTGAATCTTATGAATTCACAGGTAACCATCCAACATTCAGCGAAGTTACAGTAACATTACTAGGCGAAGTATTAATCAGCGGTGTTGATTATGAAATCGTACCAGCAAATGATACTACAGTATTCGTAGGAGAAAATAAGAGAGCTATCTTAAGAGGTATCGGTAACTATAGCGGAGAAAAGGAAATTACATATAGTATTTCTGCTGCTACAAGTGCTAGTAATTATGATTCAACGAAGTTGAGTCTTGTTTATGATGACCAATTAACTTACACTTATAGTGGGGTGGGTCAAATTCCAGCATACAAAGTAGCATACGATAGCGTAGAGCTTGACGATACAGTTCAATCAAGCAGTTGGTTCTATGATGCAAATCATACACAAGCCTTAGTTGAGCCACTTCCTGTAAATGCAGGTACTTACTATGGAATAGTAAACATCGGTGGAACAAACATTGCAACAACAGCATTTGACGTATCATTCACTATTGAAAAGAACGCTATCACATTCACTATTACTCAAGGTGCATCATCAGCATTTGGCGATGCAATTGATACAGATGCTACAGGTAAGTTCTCAGTAACAGGAACAAATGTAGATAATATCGTTCCTACAATTTCAACAACAGCAACATCAACATCAGCAGTTGGCGATTATCCTATCACTTTAGCAGTAGATAGCAGTTATGAAGCTAACAATGCAATCACAATCGCAGAAACTGCACAAGGCATTAATTACACAATCGTAAAGAAGGATGCAACTGTAACATTAAAGGTTAAGGACTTAGGTGCAAGTGCAGGTGCTACATATACTGTATCTTTACTAGTATTGTTAAACGAACAAGATATTTCTAATACAGTATCAGTATCTAATGCAATCTTAACTTATTCAGGTGATAATTACTCATCAACAGAAGCTCCAGTAGAATCAGGTGTTTATACAGTAAGTGTAAATGATGATGCTAACTTAGAGAGTGATAGCTTGAATATCCTAGATTACACACCTCAATCAGGTACATTAACAATTGCTGCAGCTTCAAAGATTAGCATTAAGGAAGAAGCAGAAGCTAACTTTATCGAATGTGTAAAGAGCGGTAGAAAATATGTTTACAACTCAGCAAAGACTCATGATTCATTTGCGGATCAAACAGTAACTGTAATGGCAATTACAACTGCAGGACAAAGAATCCAAGCCGTTCTTGATATGTTAAATGTAGATATTAATAATCTAAGGGTATATGACCAAAAGGGTGCTTTAGTAGCATCTTCTAAGTACAACAACTCTAGAACTTCAATTGGTACAGGTTATGTAATTCAATTGATGTCTGGAGATATAGTTCTAGATGAAATCCAAGTATGTTTAACTGGTGATACTAGTGGTGATGGTAAGATTACTGCAGCCGATGTTAACCAATTAAATGCTGATATTTCATCAGGAGGTATTGATAGTTATAAGTTATGTGTTACTTACGCAGCAGATGTCAGCCGTGATGGTAAGGTAACTGCAGCGGATGTTAACCAATTAAATGCATCATTGTAATAGAAGAGAGACAGGGGGGTTTATGGAAAGGATTAGAAAAACAAGAGTTGCTATAGTAGGCATTGTTTTGTTCGCTATCTTGGTTATGGGAATCGTCGGCATAGCCACTAGTGAAAACAAAGCACAAATCGAAACTATAGGATCGTTAGGAGAGAAAGGAGTTGCAGTATCTATAGCAGAGCCTTATGGAATTTATTTCGAGTCAAGCTCAGTTAGTGCAGATACTGAGGCAACAGTTGATGTTTACTTCGTCAATAAGACCAGCAATAGAGTATGTAGTATTGTCTTCTACATAAATGTTGGTTGCGAACTAGATAGCTGTAGCTTTGCATACTACAATAACGGAGCATCTTATAATTATGCTCAAGGTTCTAGTGAGTATGTATCAGATGAAGGATATATCTATTTCGAAGCAAATATCAACACAACAATCGGAGATGGTAGCACTGCAACATTCAGCGGAAAAGTTGCAACAATCACATATACAGTTTCTTCTGCTAATGTAGAAAACGCAACATTTGAGTTTGATACATCAGAAAACGGTGATTTGAACATTGCTAACCAAGCAAATGCTACACTTGCAGATTTCTCTGATATTGGTTCAAACGTAAATGTTACTTATGCGACAGCTACTCCAAGCGCTGGCGGTTCAGGTTCTGGCTCAGGATCTGGTTCTGGCAGTGGTAGCGGCTCAGAATCTGGCTCAGGCTCAGGTTCAGGCAGCGGTAGTGGCTCAGGTTCTGGTTCTTCTAGTCAAACAATCTCAGACGATTATGGTATTTATTTCGTTTCAAGTTCAGTAAGTGTAGACACCCCTGCTACGCTTGACGTATACTTCGTAAATAATACCCCAAATAGAGTTTGTAACGTAGTTACATATATCAATGTTAACTGTGTTTTAAGTAATGTTTCTTTTACATATTATAATGATGGTGTTAGTGCATATAGTTATTTAGCCGGTGCAAGTGAAGATCACTCAGACGAAGGATATATTTACTTCGAAGCCGGAATTAATACAACAATTGGAGATGGTAGTACAGCAACATTAAGCGGCAAGATTGCGACAATTACATATACTGTAACATCAGCAAATGCCCCTGCTGGAAATATCGTTCTAGAAATTGATACATCAGATGAAGGTGAAGTTTCAATTAAGAATAATGCTAACGTAGAACTTGCTAGCATGGATGACGTGGGCGTTACTCTAAACATTACAGGTGCTGTTGCAAGTGTTGAAGTAGGCGGCAGTAGTGGTAGTGGTTCTGGTTCAGGATCTGGTTCAGAAGTGGAAGAATTTGATCCATCAACATCAAGTGCAAATTATGTATTGTATTTCATACAAGATGCAAATGCTACAGTTGGTAATCAACGTGCAATAGACGTTTACATCTACAACAAGACAAACAATAGAATTTGTACAGTAACAACATTTATTAACGTAAATAAAACAATCAGCAATGTTATTTTTACATATTATAACGATGGTGATTCAAGTCATAGTTATTTATCAGGCGCGAGTGAAGATCATACAGACGAAGGATATATTTATTTCGAAGCTGGTATCAACACAACAATCGGCCAAGGAAGCACTGCAACATTAACAGGAAAGATTGCGACAATTACTTATTCAACAACACAAGATCCTGTCACAATTGAAGTAGATACATCATCAGAAGGTGATGTAGCAATTAAGAATAATGCAGGTGTTGTATTAGCGACTTTAGATGACAATGGCAATGGCTTAGATTTAACACACGCAACAGTAGTTGCTTCTGCAACAGGCGGCAGCGGCAGTGGCGGTGGAGAATCTCCAGCTTTAAGTAGTAATAACACAATCACAAGTATTAGCGTATTAACAGCTGCAAATGGTTCTAGATTAGATAGTTTCAACTTTAGTGCATCTAATGCAGGTCCATATGAAGTGACTGTAGAAAATAGTATCAGCTCAATTTATATTAAAGCTTTAACACAAGTAAACTCTGCAACTCTAACAGGTGACGGAACAAAGTCGTTAGATGTTGGTCTTAATACTTTTGTAGTATATGCAACAAGTGAAGATAATACAAAGGGAACAGAGTATACAATTAAAATCACAAGAGAAGATACTGCATCTCAAGATGATGACGAATTTGATCCATCATCAATAACATCAAATTACGGTATTTATTTCAGCTCTAGCTCAGCAATTGCGTTAGGAACTGCAAATACTGTAGATGTTTATTTTGTAAACAATACAAACAATAGAGTTTGTGCAATAGCATTCTATATTAATGTTAATAATACATTAACAGATGTTTCTATAGATACATACAACGATGGCGTTGCAAAGTCTTATGTAATCAATGCATGCGATTACTATGCTGAAGATGGATATATTGAATTCAACGTATCTATTAGTACAGTAACAGCACAACAAGTTGGAGAGCCTAACGCATCATTCAGCGGAAAGATTGCAACAATTACATATACGCTAACATCCGCAAATGCGCAAAACACCCCAATGTCATTTGAATTTGATACATCAGACATGGGCGCTTGTGATCTTGCAAACCAAACAAATGCATCTCTAGCTACATTAGATGATGTTGGAACTTTAGTAGATGTTAGCCATGCAAGTACATCAAGTACAGCTGGCGGTTCTGCTACTATCGTATCAATGCAAACAGTAACAGTTAACTCAACTGCTTTAACAGCTACAGGTGCGACATATGCTTACACAACACTAGATTATACAAACCGTACAGCAACATATACATTTACTGTTGCAAATAGCGGAACAATTACAGCTATTAGATACGGAAGCGTTTCTCTAACTCCAAACGCAAATACATATTCAGGAACAATTACATTAGGAGACCCAGGGGCTACAACAGCAGTGACAATCGTAGCAAAATCAAGTGACAATAGTGCAACAAAGACATTTACTGTAAATATCACAAGAGCAAGATCAACAGACACAGATGTTACTATTGTTGTAAAGGGATCAGCAAACAATAGAACATATACAAAGGATGATTCTTCTACAACAAGTATTTATATGTATTCTATTCCTAAGAGCGCCGGACAAGCCGTTATTACCGCAACAACATCAGGTTTTGGTGCTTCTGTATCAGGAACAGGATCTTATGAAATCCCTACAACAGGTATTTCAATCGTAGTTACTGCACAATCAGGCGCAACACAAACTATTACAATTAATATCGTTAAGGCAAACGATACAGATAACTCAATTTCAGATATCCAAGTATTAACAAGCCAAGGCGGTTTAACATTAGTAGATGCAAACAGTAATACATTAGTATATAATTCATCAACAAGATCATATAGTCTTGAAGTAGCAAACTCAATTACTTCTGTATGGGTTGAAGTTACTCCAACATCAGAATATGCAACTCCTGCTGGAAATTATGGTAATAATACATTGTCAGTTGGAGATAATACAATTACAGTTTATGCTCGTAGTGAAGCTGGTGTATTTGGTCCACAATATACAATTACAATTACAAGACAAGAAGATCAATCTGTAAACCTAGAAATGGCAAGCATTTCAGTATTAGGTTCAGATAATACAGAATACCTAGCATCATTTGCTCAAGGAACAACAACATATAATATTACAGTTCCTTATAGCGTAAGCTTCGTAGTTATCCAAGGTGATGTTCCTTCAGGTTCAGGCACAACAGTAGTTGGCGGTGGAACAAAGCAATTAACAAATCCAGGTCAAACATATTCATATGGTCTATATACTCAAGGAATTGCAGATTCTACACAAAAAGGAACAACTTATACTATTAAGGTAACAAGAACTGCACCAAATACAAATTACTATTTAAGAGATTTAACTGTTGGTTTTGGTAGTGAAACTCCTACAACTGTAGACGGTTTCAATAAGACAACATATTCTTACACTCTTCCAACAGTAGGATTAGATGTTACAACAATTACAATCGGTGCTTCTGCAGAAAATGCATATGCAACAGTAATATCAACTTTAGGACAAAAGACTTTAAATGAAGGAAATAATACATTTGAAATTACAGTTCGCGCTCAATCAGGAACAGAAAAGACATATACAATTAATGTTTCTAGATTAGAAAAGAAGAACACAATTTCAGATATTTCTATTGGCGGATTGCCAGCAAGCGTTGATTATACATTCAATGTAGATACAACATCATATACAATTGAACTTCCTTATACAACATCAAGTATTACATTTACTGTAACATATGATGGTACAAAGGGTACTGTAAGTGGAGCTTCTCAATTAACATTGAATCAAGGCGCTTCTGCAACTCGTACAATTTATGTAACAAGTGCAGCTGGTGATGTAGGCGCTAAATCTTATACATATAATGTTTCAAGAGCAGCTGCAAGTACAAATAACTACTTAAGTTCTATTTCAGTAAATGGGACTCCAATTAGTGGATTCGTAAGTACTACAACAACATATACTCTAGATACCGTAGATTTATCTGTTGAATCTATTACAATTGCAGCAACAAAACAAGATGAATCAGCAACAGTTACTGGTGCTACAGGAGTACAAACTCTTGTAGATGGATTAAATACATTTACAATTACTGTAACTTCAGAATCTGGAGCACAAAGAGAATACAACATTAGAATTAGAAGAGCTGAGATGGCTAATACAATTACAAATATTACTATCTCAGGTATTCCATCAGAAGCATATACATTCTCTTCTAATGAAAAGAATCCTACTATTAATGTTGCAAACTCAGTAAAGACAATTACATTCAATGTAACATACGATGGAACTTATGGTACTGTTACAAAGCCAAGCAGCCCAACTTTATCTGTTGGAGATAACGTATATAAAGTGTACGTAACAAGCCAAGCAGGCGTTAAGGGTGATGAATATACATTCACAATCAATAGAGCTCAAGCTGATGCAACAGCAACATTATCTGATTTAAGAGTTGCTTTAGATAGCTCAACACCAGAACAAGATGCAACAACTATCTCAGGATTTGCTTCAAGCACAACTTCTTATACAATGATCGTTCCAAGAACAACTCAAAAGATTTCAACAATTGCTACACCAACAAGTAACTTAGCAACTGTTACAGGAACAGGCGATGTATCATTAGTTGCAGGTAAGACATCAACAATCTCTATTAGAGTAACAGCTGAAAGCGGTACTGGTATTACATATTCTATTACAGTAGTATGTGCAGAAGATTTACATACAATCTCAAATATCACAATCGATGGCTTATTTGAAGAATCAAGCACATACAGCTTTGATAGTACTCTTGCAGAAACTGAAACAACAACATTAACACTTCCTTATGCAACATCTCAATTAACATTCAATGTTACTTATGATGGAACATATGGACAAGTTATTGGCGGTGGTGTTCAATCATTCCCAGTAGGTGTTACAAACTTAAGTATCTATGTTGTTTCTGAAGCTGGAACAATTGGTAAGAAGTATAACTTTGAAATTACAAGAAATACAGCAAATGCAAATGCTAATCTAAGTGCATTAAAGGTTGCTACATCAAGTGACGCTAACGCTGAGAATTTAATCGAATTCAATAGTGCAACAACAACTTACTCAGTTTTAGTTGCACGTGACGTAACTACATTATATGTAAGTGCAACAACAGTAGCTTTAGGTTCAACAGTTACTGGAACAGGATCACATGCTTTAACAGTAGGTGGTACAACAACTATTTCTGTAAAGGTTAAGGCAGAAAGCGGAGCAGAAAAGACATATAACATTTCAGTCAGAAATGCAGAGCAAAACAATACAATTAGTGGTATTACAGTAACTGGTACAACTTCAGAAGTAAACGGAGCTGAAGCCGCTTCTTGTGAAGTAGACTTAGCAACAAAGACTTATACTATTGTTACTCCATACACAACAGAGTATTTAGATTTTGCAATCTCATATGATGGTTCTTATGGTATTAAGAGCGGTGAAGGAAGATGTTCTTTAGATCCAGGTGTAGAAAAGACATGGAAGGTTTATGTAACATCTGAAGCTGGAGTTAAGGGCGAAGAATATACATTTACTATTACAAGAACAGCTTTAAGTTCAAATAATTATCTATCTTCTTTAGCAGTAAGCGTTGCTTATGGCTCTAATGCTGCACAAGCTAAGTCAATTACATTTAACAAGAACCAAACAACATATAATGTATTAACATATGCTCAAGATAATGAAGATGCATTAAGTAAAGTTATCATTACAGCTGCTGCAGAAGACAATACAGCTTCTCTAACAGGTGATGGTGAATTTACAGTAACTGCTGCTTTAACATCTACTTTAACATATAAAGTAATTGTTACAGCAGAGAACGGAGCAACTAAGACATATAATATCAATATCGTCCCTCAAGCAGCACCATTAAGTGATGAAGCAGAAATTACAGGAATCAGTATTACAGATATTGATAACAATGCTTTAACTATCTCTCCAATCTTCTCAACAAGTGAAACTGCTTACTCAGTATCAGTTCCATATTCAGTAGATAAGATTGTATTAACAGTTGAATATACATCTACAGCTTCATTAAGCGTAAACTCAGATACAACAGATGGAATGAAGGCTTTATCTGTAGGTACAAATACATTCAATATTAGTGCTACTAGCCAAAGTGGTAATAACACAACAAGCACTTATGTAGTAACTGTTACAAGAGCTAGTGCTTCAAACGATGCTACATTATCTGATATTAGAATTGACGGAACAACAATTACAGGATTCAATCCTGCAACAACAACATACGATATCTTATTAGATAGAGATACAGCATCTATCCAAATTACAGCAGATGTTAACGATGAAAACGCAACACTAACAGGTGATGGTACATATTCATTAACACAAGCTACTAAGTCTACAATTACTTTAAGAGTAGTTGCAGAGGATAGAACAACTAGAAGTTATGTATTAAATGTAATGCCAGCAGAAGATTTGAATACAATCGAAGGTATTGCAATTGCAGAAGATTGGGCAAGTGCTTATGCATTCTCATCAGATACAACTTATAACTTAACAGCTCCATATACAGCATCAACAGTTACATTCAACGTAACATATGATGGTTCTTATGGCCAAGTTGTAATTGAAGGTCCACAAACTTTAGCAGTAGGTTTAAATACATACACAGTAAACGTAAGAAGTGAAGCTGGTAACTTAGGTGCTCAAACCTATACATATAATATTACAAGACAACAAGTTAACAGCGATGCTACATTAACAGCAATTACATTAGATGGTGTTGCCATTAGTGGATTCAATCCAACAACATATGAATACACTGTAGCAAGAGAAAGCGGTGCTTCTGTTGTAGTTGATGCTACAGCAAGCGGACTTGGTGCAACAATTGCAGGTTTAGGTGCTTACAACTTAAACTCTGGTGTAAATAACATTAACATTACAGTTACAGCTCAATCAGGTGCAACACAAACATATAAGGTTGTTATCGGATTAGGAAGTTCAGACAACAGAATCAAGAATATCATTGTTGATGGAATCGATTATGATGCATCTCCAGAATTAATCTATGATCCTACAATGACAACATACTTCTTCCAAATCCCATATTCTCAAAACTCTGTAACAATTAGAGTTGAGACATATAACGATTTAGCAATAGCAATTGGTGCTGGTGATTACCAAATCCCTGCTGCTGGTAGAGATGTAGAAGTATACGCAATTAGCCAATCAGGTATTGAATCAGATAGATATACATTATCATTCTCACATGATGGTGCATCTTCAAATAACAAGGCAAGTACAATTACTATTGATGGAGTAGAAATTGAAGGATTCAGCTCAACAACATATGCATATACATATGCAGTTGGTCGTGCTCAATCTTCAATCGAAGCAAGAATTGTAGCATTAGATTCAACAGCTTCTGTATCAGGTAATGGTACTAAGTCATTAAGTATTGGTACAAATACAATTACTCTTTCAGTAACAGCTGAAAGTGGTGCAACACAAAACTATACAATTACAGTAGTTAGAGGAGATCCAAATAACAACGTTCAAAACATTTCTATTGCCGGAATTGGATTAGATGTATTTAGCTTCAATCAAGCAACAACAGAATACACAATCAATATCCCATTTGAAATGACATCAATTAACGTTACAGTAACTCCAGAAGTTGAATGGGCAAACGCTACAGGTTCTGGTGAATACACAATCTCTGCTACAGGTCCTAGAACAATTAAAGCATATGTTACAAGTGAAACAGGTGTTAAGGGTACAGAATATACACTTACAGTATCTAGAGCTTCAGCAGATGCTAACACAAGATTAAGTGATTTAACAATTGACGGAACTACAGTTGAAGGCTTTATGTCAACTAAGTATGTTTATACATATGCAGTTGGCCATAGCGTAGCTTCTATTGAAGTAGGAGCAACAGCTGTTAGTGAATTTGCAACTGTTACAGGAACAGGAACACAAGCTTTAACTATTGGTTCTAATACAATTACAATTGCTGTTCGTGCTCAATCAGGTGCAACACAAAACTATACAATTACAGTGGTTAGAGGTGAGGAAGCAAATGCAATTCAAAACATTGTATTATCTAACATCCCATTCACATTTAACCCAGCACAAACAACATATTCATTAAATGTTGCTTACTCAGTATCTACAACGATCGCTACAGTAACAACTGAAGGTACATATGCAACTGTAACAGGCGCTCAAGAATATGCATTAACAGCAGGTCAAACAAAGACTATCGTAATCTATGCAACATCTGAAGCAGGCGTTAAGGGTACAGAGTACATCTTTAATGTATATCGTGAAGCAAATGCAAGTATTAATGTTGAAATCGTTACTATTAGTGTTACAGACGGTGATGGTAATGAATATTTAACAGATTTCGCTCCAGCAAATAGTGCTTATACAGTTACTGTTCCATTTGATATCTACTCAGTTGCAGTAACAGCTACAACTCCAACAGGAGCTGGAAGCTTAGTATCTGGTGAAGGTATATATACAGTTGAAGCAGGCATTTCAAAGGAAATCGAAATCTATGCAATGAGCCCAGATGGTGATCAAGAAGGAACACACTATATCATCACAATACAAAGAGAAGAAGGTTCTTCTGATGCAACATTATCTACAATAACAATTGATGGCGTAGAAGTTGATGGATTCAATGCAAATGTCGTTTCTTACACAAAGGTTGTAGAATACTCAACAACAAGCGTTGCAATTGCTGCTACACCTGTACATGCAAAGGCAACTATTACATCTGGTGTAGGTACAAAGAACTTAAATGCTGGTAGAAATGAAGTAAATATCGTGGTTAAGTCTGAAAACGGATTTACTAAGACATATACAGTAGTAATTGTTAGAGCAGAAAATGCAAATACAATTACAGATATTAGAGTAACAAATGTTGAAGGTTACACATTTAATGCTGCAACTGAATCATACAACTTAGATGTTCCATATTCAGTAAACTCTGTTGTAATCGACGTTGATTATGATGGTACATACGGAACAATTTCTGGTGCTGGTTCAAAAGCATTAAGAGTTGGTGTAAATACAATTAAGGTATCTGTAACAAGCCAAGCAGGCGTTAAGGGTACTGAATATACTTACACAATTACAAGATTAAGTGCAGATGCAAGAAATAAGTTAACAGCATTATCTGTAACAGTTGTTGGTACAGATGAAGTATTAACACTTGATCCTGGATTTGATCCAGATAAGACAGCTTATAATATTGTAATTTCTGGTACAGCTCCAGCTGCTTTAAGAATTGCAGCAACTGCAGAAAGCAACAAGGCTACAATTGAAGGCGATGGCGAAATTAGTTTAGCTAGTTACTCAGATGCAACATTGTTTATCTTAAGCGTAAAGGTTAAGCCAGAAAGCGGCGCTACAAAGACATATCAATTATATATCTCAAAGAGCGCAGTTGATTTAGCAAATGATAATACAATTAGTGCAATTAAGATTCAAGGTAATGATGGTGTAATCTACTTCGCAGACGATTATAGCCAAGCAATTGATGATTATGCTATTGATGTTCCATATTCAGTAGAAAGATTATTCGTTACAGTTACTACAAATGCCCCTACAGTTGATGGTGCAGATACATATGAATTTGATGCTAGCAATTCTGTAGTTGACTTCAATATCTATGCTACTAGCCAAAATGGTGATCCTGGAACCTCATATCATTTCACTGTTACAAGGGCAGATGCAGATTCAACAACAACATTAGCATATATCATGGTTAATGGTACTAGAATTTCTGAATTCGATTCTGATGTATACAACTATTCTGTATTAATTGATAATGCACAAACATCAGTAGACGTAATGGTTGGAACAACAGCTACAACATCAACAAGTACAATTTCTTATAACGGAGCTATTGTTGATGGACGTAACTTAGATTTAGTTGTTGGTAACAACATTGTAACAATCAATGTTACAGCTCAATCAGGTGACGTTCAAACATATATTGTAAACTTAAATAGAATAGGCGCTGCAGGAAGATTAACAAATCTAGAAGTAACAGGATACTCATTAACAGATAAGGATGGCAACATCATTATCTACAATGATAAGGTTACAGATTATTATGTTACAGTTCCATACGATGTAGATAATGCATCTCAACTAGATGTACAAATTTCTAAGGAAGCAGATGTACAAATTAGAAAGTCTGGTTATGCAGCTCCATTAACAGTTGGTGGAGATAACAAGATTGTTATTTATGCAATTCCTTCAGATTCAAATGCAGACATGGTTGACTATACAATTAATGTAATTAGACAAGCTAAGAAGTCTTCAACAATTGTTATTGACACTGTTGCAATTGATGAAGTAGAAGGATTCGAAGAAAGATTCTCATCTGATACGATTGCTTACAATATTGAAGTAGCTTCAGATGTAACAAGTATTGATTTAGACATGATATTTGAGACAGAAACAGATGAAGAAGCTCCAACATATGAATTAATTGGTAACGATTTAGAGTTCGGTAAGAATACAGTCGTAGTTGTAGTTACATCTTCAGACAAGACTCGTCAAGTTACATACTACTTAAATGTTCAAAGAAAGAACGCAAACTTAGTAAGCGGAAGCTGTGCTCAAATCGAACAATTCGCTAATGATTTTAGCTCACAAAAGAATGTTTATGCTTATACTGTTGGAAACGATATTACAAAGTTAGATTTAACATTTACAACAGACACGGAAGCTACTACTTATAGGGTATTAAATTCAGAATTAAAGGAGGGCAACAACGTCGTTGAAGTTGAAGTTTATTCTGGCGAAGATTATGTAAAGACAATTAATATGTCTGTATACAGAGAATCTGTACAAGAAGCTACAACTAATGTTGTAGAAGGTGCAGTTTCAAGAATTATAATGATTATAGCAATAGTTATTGCTTCACTAGCAATCTTAGCAATGATCATTGTAATAATAATCATTATGACTACTAGAAAAAAGAGGATTTGAAATATGTCATCTACATTAATAATTTACACTTTATTAGGAGCTATAGGAATTGTTGTTATTTTAGCAATAATTGGAATTCTATTGTTAAAATTTAAGGACGACAAAATCCTAGAAGAAGAAAAATACTATAATTCGCAAACGAATACATTCTCGCGTAAAGGATTCTTATGGAGATTAGGCAAAACCAAGAAGAAGGTTTCTGTTACTGCTTTAGAAATAATTTATGGTGGTGATACGAGAGTCGATGTATCTTTTGCAAAAAGAGTAGAGTCTTTTTCAAGGCAAATAGCAGAGAGAATTAAAGCACAATTTCCTATTAATGTTATTGGCTTCTTTGGAAACAGTAACTTCTTGATTGCAACTTTAAAAGATGAGGACAATCAATTAGAGAGTAAGTTAAAGAAGATAAAAGCTGATATTATAGCAATGAATACTGCGTTTGATAGCATAGATGTAAAAATAGGCTATTGTACAGACGATTGCTCAGGAAAAGAATTAGAAGAGAGAGCATCATTCGCTCTTAAGTATTGCCATATCTTTAATAAAGATGTTGTCAAGTATGATAACGATGTAGATCTAGTTCGCAGAGACTTTGATAGAGTGACTGCTAATCCTGAAGAAGTAATTAAAAATGAGTTTAGATTGGTTTATCAACCGGTAGTTCGTGCCAATGATGGTATAGTGTATGGTGCAGAAGTAAAAACAATTTGGGTAGATGACACTGGCGCACTTCTATATAAAGCAAGAGACTACTATGTTGAATTTGTAAAGAGAGGAATCTCTGATAGACTTGATTTGTTTACACTAAATGAGGCTTGTATTGTTCTTGAAGATTTAGGCAAGACGTTTAACGATGAGTATTGTCTGTTTGTTAATATTTCTGCAGTTAATTTAATGAATAAGAGTTTTATCACTGCAGTTAAAGATATGATACACAGCCATAATATTAAAAAGAGTGCATTAGTAATAAGTGTGCTTGCTACTGCTGGCACAGCCGATCCACATATCATAGCCACTCTTGATGATAATCTAGCATCATTAGGACTAAGATCAGAACTTAGAAACTTCGGTAATAATAATGTCGTTCAAGCGGTTTCCGGTGATTCATTTGATATTTATAAACTACATACAATGTTTACTAAGACTCAATTAAGATCAAAAGGCGAAATGGCACTTCTTGGCGGATTGATGGGTGTTATTGAAGACTTGGGAAGAAAGGTTGTGGTAGAAGGTGTAGATACTCCAAGTGTAGTTAGATTCGTTAGGAATAATTCCGAAGATGCTTTGCTTCAAGGTGACTTCTTGTTTAGAGAGATGGGCTTTGGCGAATATAAGACCCTTTTACAGAATGGTGCTAGATCTTTAGAAACAGCATTGTTTGAAGAAGAAAAGGAAAAGAAAGCACATATTAATAAGGTTGAAGTTGAGGAAGATCTGGTTATTGCAGCTCCAGTAGTCGAAGTAGAAGAAAAACAAGAGGAAAAGGTTGAAGAAGTAAAAGAAGAAGTTAAGCAAGAAGATCCCGTTATTATTTCTGTTGAAGAAACAAAAGAAGATAAGAATACAATTACTAATATTATTATTCTTGGCATTAACGTTCCATTTATGTTCAATCAGAATCAAATGGAGTACTCAATCTCTGTTCCATATAACACAAGTTCAATTTCTTTAAGTGTTTCATATGATGGATTTAAAGGACAAGTAGTTGGAGATGGACAAGCTAATTTAAATATTGGTAACAACTTCATTTATGTATATGCTGTTTCTGAACAAGGAAACAAAGGTCAAGTATATACACTTGTAGTTAATAGATTAACGGCATCTAACAATAATAATGCTAGAGCAATTAGGGTTAATGGTATGCTTGTTGAAGGCTTCAACAGTGCAAATTACCAATATAAGGTAAAAGTTCCAGCTCAATCTGTAGCAATTAATGTTGGTGTTGAAACTGAAGATGCAAAAGCTAAAGTAAGCGGAGCAGGAGATATCTTCTTAAGCGGAGATTTCACAAACGTTCCTATTACAATCTTTAGTGAAGATGGTACTCCAAAACAATACTTCCTTGTTGTTGAAAGAGAAGTAACGCAACCATTGATGGGTCAAATGATGCCATATCAACAACAGATGCAACAGGGTATGCCATATCAACAACAAAATATTGCTCAAGGAATGCCTTACCAACAAATGCCATATCAACAACAGATGCAACAAGGTATGCCATATCAACAACAAACACAACAACCTGTTCAAAGTGGCTTAGAAGAAAAGAATTCTATAACAAATATTGAATTGGCAGGAGACTTAGGCGATAGTGATTTCAGATTTAACCTAAGAAAAACAGATTATGTAATAACTGTTCCATATTCAACACAAAGCGTTACATTAGCTATTGAATATGATGGTGTTGCTGGAACAATAGTTGGAAATGGTACAAGAGAATTAGTAGTAGGAAATAATGTCATTTCTGCTTATGTAATTTCAGAATCAGGAAAGAAGGGTAAAGTATATACTCTTAATATTACAAGACAATACGCATCAACAAATGATTTCTTGAAAGATTTGAAAGTAAATGGCGCAACAGTTCAAGGCTTTAATAAGAAGACATTAACATATAAGATGAGTGTTAATGCAGATGTAGATAGCGTAATCATAGAGGCTATTGCAGAAGATGAGAAGGCACAAGTAAGCGGAAATGGACAAATTCCATTAAGTGCAGGTTCTAATATTGTTGCAGTATATGTAACAAGTGAATTTGGCTCATCAAAGACATATATGATTGTCATCGCTAAAGAAGAGACTTCAAAAGAAGTAAAACCACAAGTGGTTGAAAAGAAAGAAGAACCGGTAGTTGTTGTAAAAGAGCCTGAGCCAATAAAAGAGGAACCAAAGAAAGAAGAGCCAAAACCGGTTCAAGAAAAGGTTGTAGAACCTGAACCAGAAGATGAAGATGACGATGATGCTGAAGAAGAGGAAACAGATGTTGAGTCAGAAGAAGATACAGAGCAAGAAGAGTCTCGTCTTGAGAAGTTAATGGAAGAATTTAAGAAGCAATTCAAGAGTCAATGGGAACAAGAAATGCTTAAGAAGTACCCAGAGATTATGAAGAAGCATAACGAAAGAAAACTTTTTGCCGAAAGAGTAATAAAGATGAGTCCAGAACAAAAAGAATTCTACAATGAAATAAAGAACAACTTTATGTCATATGAAGGAATTAAAAATGTAACAAAGAAGTTCTCAGATAACTTTATTTACAATAAAACATTAGTTGGCAAGATTGCTGTATCAGGTAAGAGCATAAAGCTTTATTTAGCACTTGATCCAAGCAAGTATCCAATGGGTCAATATCCACATAAGGACGAATCTGCAAAGAAGAGTCATGTAAAGACTCCATTCGCTACAAGAATTACATCCAAGTTAGCGTTAAAGAGAGCAGGGGTATTGATTGGAGATTTAGTTCAAATCAACGGAATGCAAAAGAGTGCTGAATATGAAGCTAAAGATTATGCAAAGGGATTGAATTTCCTTATTAAAAAGAAATAAAGGCTTAATCCTAAAATAAACCAACCCAATTATGGACGTGGTCCCGAATTTTTTCGGGGCCATGTCTCTTTTATGGGCAACAAAAAAGGATATCTTTTTTCGAGATATCCTTTTAAATGCTTATTGTTTTAAATACTATTTTGTTCCGTATAATCTATCGCCGGCATCACCAAGACCAGGTAAGATGTAGCAATGATCATTTAATTCTCTATCTAATGTAGATAAATATACTTTAACATCTGGATGAGTTTCAGCAACTTTTTGAACACCAACTGGAGCTCCGATAATATCCATTAAGCAAATATCTTTACATCCAATCTTCTTTAGATATTCAATAGCAGCGCATGCAGAACCGCCAGTAGCTAGCATTGGGTCTAATAAGATAACCTTCTTGTTTTGAATGTCATCTGGAAGTTTGCAATAATATGTTTGTGGTTCCATAGTTGTTTCATCTCTATACATACCGATGTGTCCAACCTTAGCAGTAGGTAATAATGTATGAATACCATTAACCATTCCAAGACCAGCTCTTAAGATAGGAACAAGAGCAATACTCTTTTCTACGATTTTTTCTTGTTCGCATGTTTCAAGTGGAGTTTCAACCATAACTTTATGTGTTGGAACTTCTTTTAAAACTTCATAAGCCATAATTGTTGTAATTTCTTCGATTAATTCTCTGAAATCCTTCATTCCTGTGTTCTTATCTCTTAAGATAGCGACCTTATGACGAATTAAAGGATGATCAAAAATCATAACATTCTCATAATTTTTCATGTTAAAAACCTCTTTCATTTATTTATATCTTTATTATTATACTAATATTTTATGATTATCTCAAGAATTAAAATATGGCATAAAGTTGTATATAACATATTAAATATGCAATAATATACAATATTTGTGTATAAATATACGCATAAATTGTAAATTTTGTGCATATTTTGTAATATTTTTAATTTTATTACGAAAATTGTTTGCAAGTTTATAAATCATGTTGTTTAATATATGTGTAAATAAAAGAAAAGATAAGGAGTTTCTAGTTTATGAAAAAGACTTTAGTTTTAGTAATGTTAGTTGTTGCTATGATTGCTATTGCCGCTTTTGGTTTTATGGCATGCAACAAAACATATACAATCGGTGTTCAAAAGGGCACAACAGGTGAATATTATGTTAAGGGAGATTCAGATTGGGGATATTCTGGATTCTCAAACGTAACATACAGCGCATTTGATAATGGCGGTATGGCTGTTCAGGCTTTAAAGAATGGTTCAGTTAATGCTGTAATTATCGATGAAGGTCCAGCTAAGGCTTTAGCTGAGTCAGTTAAAGGCATTAAGGTTATTGATGTTGTATTAACAACAGAAAAGTATGGTATCGGTGTAGATAAGAATCAAGATACATTAAAGAATCAAATTAACGAAATCTTTGCTACAGATGAATTTAAGACATTTAAGGCAACAGTTTTTGCTAATTATTTTGATAACGAAAATTACGAACCAACTCCAATCGTAGCTGCAACAACAGCAGATTCTTCTAAGGCTGCACAACAACTAGTTGTAGCAACAAATGCAGAATTCCCTCCATTTGAATACAAGGAAGGAACAGGATTCGTTGGTATCGATATGGAAATCGCTGCATTTATCGCTAACAAACTAAACTTAGAATTAGTAATTATCGATATGGACTTTGATTCAGTTGTAACATCTGTAGGTGTAAACAATATTGATATCGCTCTTTCTGGTTTAACAATCAACGAAAAACGTAAGGAATCAGTTAACTTCACAGATTCATATTATGAAGAAGCAGCTCAAGTATTAATCGTTTTAGAATCTGATACTACATTTGACGGTTTAACAACTGTAGAACAAATCGAAGCAAAGCTTAAGAGTCTATAATGGATTTTAATATAATATTATCAAATAAAAACTGGGACCTATTCTGGAGACAGTTTGCCGAAAAGGGCGCATGGAAGAATGTCTTACAAGGTTTAGGTACAACAGCTGAAATAGCAATTTTAGGCTTAATCATAGGTATCGTTATCGGTACCTTGATTGCCGTTGTTAAGGTAGTTCCAAAATATAAGACGCTGCCAAAGATCTTAGAGGCAATTGCTAATGTTTATGTTGGTTTGTTTAGAGGAACTCCTATGGTTGTTCAACTACTTATAGGATATTTCATTTTATTCCCAGCATTAGGACTTACAGGACCAAGATTAAATATAATTACTGCTGTATTAATTTTTGGTATGAATTCAGGCGCATATGTTTCTGAAATCATGAGATCAGGAATTCAATCAGTAGATATTGGACAATTAGAAGCTGCAAGGGCATTAGGACTTCCATACGGAACATCTATGATGAAAGTTGTTATTCCTCAAGCTATTAAAAACATACTACCAACATTAGGTAATGAATTTATTTCTTTAATAAAAGAAACTTCAGTAGTAAGTTTCATAGCAATTGTGGATTTAACAAAAGCATTTAGACAAATCGGTGATGCTAATTATGCATACATTGTTCCATATTTAATGCTAGCTCTTGTATATCTTGTTATCGTATATTTAATAACACTTGCTGTTAAATTATTAGAAGGATGGTTAAAGAGAAGTGATAGACGTAATTAATTTGAAAAAGAGTTTTGGATCTCTTGATGTCCTTAAAGGTGTTAATTTAACAGTAGAAGAGGGCGAAAAAATTGCTATTATAGGACCATCAGGTTCAGGAAAGAGTACTTTCTTAAGATGCTTAAATTGTCTTGAAGATCCAACAGGTGGCTCAATTATCTTCGAAGGGGAAGACCTTGCAGATTTAAAAGTAGATATTAATAAACATAGAGAGAATATTGGGATGGTATTCCAACACTTCAACTTGTTTAACAATTTAACAGTAAAGCAAAACATTATGTTAGCTCCTGTTACTCTTGCTAAAAAGAAAATAAGAAAGAATGAGATTATTGCTTTTAAGAATAAGGTTTTTAAGCAAAACAATCCTTTATACGAAGTAGTTCCTCTTGCCGTTGCAAAAAAAGAAGCAGCAGAGAATGCAATGAGACTACTAAAGAGAATAGGGCTTGAAGATAAGGCAAACGTTTATCCATCAACATTGTCAGGTGGTCAAAAACAAAGAATAGCTATTGTTAGAGCTTTAGCGATGAATCCAAAAGTAATGCTATTTGATGAACCTACATCAGCACTTGATCCAGAAATGGTTGGTGAAGTATTAGACTTAATCAAAGAAGTAGCAGATGAAGGAATGACAATGCTTATAGTAACTCACGAAATGGGATTTGCTAAAAATGTTGCTTCAAGAGTTTTATTTATGGACGAGGGTGTTATAAAAGAAGAAGGAACTCCTAAAGAAGTGTTTGAGAATCCTAAATGTGATAGATTAAAAGAGTTCTTAAATAAAGTTTTATAAGATTTATAAATCCTGGCAGAAATGTCAGGATTATTTTTTAGCCTCATTTTAGGCGATTTGAGCAAAATAATCGTGATGGATGTATAAATTTATCTAAAACAAAATGTCGGCCAAAAATGACCGACATTTGAAAATCTTTGACAAGAAAGACTAAGCTTTCTTTTCTTCTGTTGCTGGAACGTCTTCAGTAGCAACTTCGTCTTTAACGCCTACTTCATAAGTAGAGTTTGTAGAAATAGGTTCTGTAAGCATTGATGTATCTCCATCTTCGCTAGAAATTCCCTTAGTAGCTTCTTTCTTTTCGATGAAGTTGATAAGAGCATATGTGCAGATACCTAAAATTAATGCTGTAGCAATAGATGTGATTGTGATAGTCTTTGAAACAATACCATCAACTGTAGCATATGGGATCTTAATAGCTAATCCACCGATACCAGCAATAAGAATTGCAGATACTGTGAATAAGTTCTTGTTGTTGCCAAGGTCGATTTCCTTAAACATCTTTAATCCTGATACGGCGATAAATCCATATAGTGTTAGGCATACACCACCCATTACGCATGAAGGAATAGTTCTTAACAATGCCATGATTGGGCTTAAGAATGAAAGAATGATACACATACAAGCAGCGGCTACGATTGTTCTATAAGAAGCATTTCTTGTAATAGCAACACATCCTACTGATTCACCATATGTTGTGTTAGGGCAGATACCTAAGATTGTACCAGCGATAGAACCAACACCATCACCAAGTAATGTATTCTTTAATCCTGGTTCGCCTTCTACTAAGTCTCTTTCAATAATAGAACTTAAGTTCTTGTGGTCGGCGATATGCTCTGCGAATACTACTAAAGCAACTGGAATGAATGCTAAAGCAACTTCAGCTACACCAGCCCAATTTAATAATTGTCCACCAGTTGTAACTTCGCCAGTTCTGATTTCCTTAACAGCTTCAAAGATAGCAACGTCAGGGAAGTTAACAAATGCCGTAATACCAACAAATGCTCCTTCTGCATCTACGAAGTTGTTAACGATTGGATCCCAGTTAACAATCTTTAAGTAATCACAATGACAAGCATATCCGAAGATTGAGAAGAATGCAGCAACTGCATAGCCTGCTCCGATACCCATGATGAATGGAATTAATTTTAATCCCTTCCTCTTGTTTTGAACTGAACAGATGATGATTGTAACGAAAGCAACTAAACCACTTAGTAGTGCGATTAGGTTGTAGCTTCCATTTAAAGCATCACCATTAGCCTTAACGATATCACCCATAGCTGAACCAGCTAATGATAAACCGATTAAAGCAACTGTTGGTCCGATGATTACAGGTGGCATTAATTTAGAAACCCACTTTGTTCCTACAAAATGAACAACTAAAGCAATAACTACGTAAACAAGACCAGCTAATATAGAACCTACGATAATTCCACAGTAACCAAATGCTAAAGCTACTCCAAGAGGGCTTAAGAATGCAAATGAACTGCCTAGGAATACTGGGCTCTTAAACTTTGTGAAACATAGGTACACAAGTGTACCAATACCAGCACCGCAAATAGCAGCTGGAATTTGTGTTGGAAGTCCAATGATTGTTGGAACTGCAATAGTTGCAGCTAGAATCGCAAGGACTTGTTGGAATGCGAAGACTAAAAGCTTATTAAATTTTGGCTTGTCTTCAACGTTGTAAATAAGTTTCATACGAAAACTCCTTATATATGTTTTATTTTTATATCAATATTATTTTTCCCAAAGTTCAACATTTGTTTTGCCATCAATAGAATCTACATTAACGGCAATTAATTCATGATGAGCTGTTGGTACATTCTTTCCTACAAAGTCTCCCCTTATTGGAAGTTCTCTATGTCCTCTGTCTACAAGAACAGCAAGCATTATTCTATTAGGTCTACCTAGAGCAAAAATAGCTTCAATTGCCGCCCTTATAGTTCTTCCTGTATAAATTACATCATCAACAAGAATTACATCCTTTCCCGTAATAGGGAAGTTGATTTCTGAAGAATTAACAACAGCAGAATCTGCAACGGCTGTTAAGTCGTCTCTATACAATGTAATATCTAGTTTTCCAACAGGAATAGTTATATTTGCGAATTTATTAATGTTGTCAGATAAGGTTTGTGCAAGTGGAATGCCTCTGCTTTTAATTCCGATTAAAACAGTATTAGATAAATCATCGCAACTTTCAATGATTTCATGAGACAATCTTTTCATTGTCTTGTCTACTGCTATGTCCGTTAAAATTTCAGCCTTAAACTTCATTTTCCCCATAAAAAAAGTCTTGTTTACATATCAACAAGACTTACTATCATAGTAAATTATTAATTCGTCTTGCTAATATCTCGTATTATACTTAAAGACTTATACCACTTGTAATAATATCACGCTAATTCATTTTTGGTCAATGAATTAATATAAATATTAATATCTTGTATGCTCCCATTTTCTAGCAAGATCGTTAATTTGGTTAGCAAAACGCTCTTTTTCCTTATTTGGTCTACCTTCAGAATCAAGAACAATTGATTGTAAATACTTTAATGCTTCAGTTAATTTCTTGTACATAGAATCAGATAGTGAAGGCTTAGATGCTTTAACTTTTCTAACTCTTACAACCTTTTCTTTTGTTAATGCATTTTCTTCAAGGTCATATTCTTCGCCATAATACGGAATAGTTGTCTTATAACCTAGTTCGTTTTCAATTTTTGCAGATAACATTTCAGAAGCTCGTTCTTGTCCGTGAGTAATGAATATATTTTGAGGTGGTGTTTCAAAACTCTTTACCCAATTTAGAAGTTGAGTTCTATCCGCGTGTGCAGAAGAATTAGATAAGGTCATAATTCTTGCATTAACTGCAATTTCTTCGTTATACAACTTAATCTTTCTTGCTCCAGATAAAATAGAAAAACCTAATGTTCCTGTTACTTGGTATCCAACAAATAAGATTGTGCAATTCTCTTTCCAAAGATTGTGCTTTAAATGGTGTCTAATTCTACCAGCTTCACACATGCCTGATGCTGAAATAATTACACAAGGTTCAGTCTCTTCATTAATCGCTTTACTATCTTCTGATGTTACAGATAGGACAAGTCCAGGGAAGTTAATAGGGTTAATTCCTTGTTTTAACAATTCTCTAGTAGATTCATCATAATACTTCTTTCCAATTTCTGAGAAAATGTTAGTAGCTTCAATAGCAAGAGGACTATCCAAGAATACTTTGAAATTAGGGTATTGTTTGACTAAATGCTCCTCTTTAATTTGTCTAATGAAATATAGTAATTCTTGTGTTCTACCAACAGCGAATGAAGGAATTACAACATTGCCGCCTTTTGCAAACGTTTCTCTTAGTACATTAGCAAGGGTAGCAACAGGGTCAATTCTTTGCTCGTGATCTCTATCTCCGTAAGTAGATTCCATTACTAAATAGTCAGCTCTTTTTGGCGGAGTAGGATTCTTAATGATTGGCTTATCTTGGTTTCCAATATCCCCAGAAAAAACAATGATTCTTTCCTTTCCATCTTCTACATAACTAACTTCAATATGAGCGGAGCCAAGAAGGTGTCCAGCATCATAAAAACGAACACGTATGCTGTTATCTTTGCCTAGATAGAATGCTTCATCGTATTCATGAGATACGAAAAATTGCATTGCTTTCTCTGCGTCAGCAATAGTGTATAAAGGTTCTGAAAGTTCTTCATTGTTTCTCTCAGCCTTTCTGTTTTCGGTCTCTGTTTCAAGCTCTTGAATATGAGCAGCATCCCTAAGCATTATGCTGCACAGTTTTGTTGTGGCGCTAGTAGCATGAATCTCACCTCTAAAACCATTAGCAGCCAGCAAAGGCAAAAGGCCTGAGTGGTCAATGTGAGCGTGAGTCAATAATACATAGTCTATATCTGGTGGATAAACTGAAAGTGATTGTTTATCAAATAAATCTGGGCCTTGGGCCATACCACAATCGATAAGTATTTTCTTGCCTATTCCTTCTAGAAGATAACAGCTACCTGTTACTTGTCTTGCTGCACCTAAAAAAGATAACTTCATTAAGTTCCCCCTTTATCTTCTCTATCTCTATCATAGCATATTAAATCCTAGATTTTTAGGGGCAATTTTTATTTGACAAAAAATAAACAAACTTAATAAGTTTATATCTTTGCTTTTAAAAATATTATGTAGTAAACTTTTAGTGTAGTTGGAGGTAGTAATGAGCAACTTAACAGATGTTATAAAGACTATTCGTGTTCTTTCAGCAGATGAAATTGAAAAGGCAAATAGTGGTCACCCAGGAACTCCATTAGGAGTAGCTCCTTTAGTAGCAGAATTATTCACAGAAGAATTAAATATTAATCCATCAAATCCAGATTTTTTCAATAGAGATAGATTTGTATTAAGTGCAGGACATGCATCAGCTATGCTTTATGCTGTTTTACATTTATGCGGTTTTGATGTAACAAAAGAAGATTTAATGAACTTCCGTCAACTTGGAAGTCGTACTCCAGGACATCCGGAAATTGGTGTTACTGCTGGTGTTGATTGCTCAACAGGTCCTCTTGGCGCTGGTATTTCTAATGCAGTAGGTTTTGCTGTAGCAGAAAAGATGCTAGCAGCTAAATTCAATAAGCCAGGTTTAAACCTTGTAGATCATTATACATATGCTCTTTGTGGCGATGGCTGTATGATGGAAGGTATCGAAAACGAAGCTGCTTCTCTTGCTGGTACATGGAAGTTAGGCAAACTTATCGTTTTCTATGACTCAAATAGAATAACAATTGAAGGATCAACAGATATTGCTTTCACAGAAGATGTTGCAAAAAGACATGAATCTTTAGGATGGCAAGTAATTAAAGTTGGCTCTGTAGATAACTTAGATGGTATTAGAAAGGCAATTAAGGATGCTAAGGCTGAAACAGAGAAGCCTACATTAATCATTGTTGAATCTCATATCGGTTTTGGTTCTCCAAAAGTAGATAGTGCTTCTTCTCACGGTGCTCCATTAGGCGCTGATGCGATGAAGGCATTTAAGGAAACAATGGGTTGGACATTACCTCCATTTGAAGTTCCAGAAAGTGTTAAGCCTCTAGCTGATGAAATGAAACAAAAGGGAGCTAAGGTTGAAAATGCTTGGAAAGATATCGTTGCTAAGTACGCTCAACAATACCCAGAGGATTATAAAGAATTTGATGCTTGGTTAAACAAGTCTCATATTGAAGATGCATTAGAAAACGCTTCATTATTTGATGTAAGTGCTGATGCAAAGGCTACAAGAAACTACTGCGGTGAAACTCTTGCTAAGTTAGACAAGGTATTACCAAACATCGCAATCGGTTCTGCAGACTTAGGTTCTTCAAACTGCACAGTAATTAAGGGTAAGGAATACTTCTCAGCAGAAAACCCAACAGGAACAGAATTCCATTATGGCGTTCGTGAACATGCAATGGGTGGTATCTGTAATGGTATGGCATTACATGGTGGTTTAATTCCAATGTGCGCTACATTCTTTGTATTCTCTGATTATATGAAGTATTCAATCAGAATGAGCGCAATGATGAAGCTTCCTGTAACATACATCTTCTCACATGATTCTATCGCTGTAGGTGAAGATGGTCCTACACACCAACCAATTGAACATTTAGCAGCAATCAGATCAATTCCAGGAATTGATGTATATAGACCAAGTGATGCATTAGAAACAGCAGTTGCTTTTTATCATGCATTAAAGCAAAATGGTCCTACAGCTATCATTACTTCTCGTCAAAAGCTTATTGCTCATGGCTTATCTAACAAAGAAGGTGCTCTAAAGGGTGCTTATGTATTAAGCAATGGAACAAAGGCTACTCCAGATGTCATCTTAATCGCTTCAGGTAGTGAAGTTGGAACATGTGTACAAGCACAAGAAGTTTTAGCACAAAGAGGAATTTCTGCAAGAGTTGTATCAATGCCTTGTATGGAAGTATTTGATAGACAATCTGAAGAATATAAAGAAAGCGTATTACCAAAGAGCATTAGAGCTAGAGTTGCTGTTGAAGCTGCTTCAAGCATGCCATGGGGTAAATACGTTGGTCTTGATGGTGCTTATGTATGTAAAGATACATTCGGAACATCAGCTCCATATACAAAATTATTTGATTACTATGGATTCAATGCAGATAACATTGCAAATGTTGCAGAAAAGCTAGTTAAATAATTTTATTATTTAGGTAAAACAAAAAGGGAACAGTTCATTCAAAGCTGTTCCCTTTATTAATTTATATTATCTATTTTTATTTTGTTGTAGAACCAAAACCGCCATCACGGATTCCTGTTGTATCATCGTCATATGTTATACCATATTCAACAAAAATGCCTTGGATAAGTCCTTGTCCCTTGGCAACAGATAAAACCTTTCCTTCGTTAGAATCATTAGTAATCTTAGTGAAGATGTGTCCTTCGTTAGATGAATTGAAATAATCTCCATCAATAATACCTACAGTATTATTCAATTGCATTCTGAATTTAAAGCCAAGACCAGATCTTGGATAACATTTTAATACCCAACCTGAGTCAATCTTTACTCTAATTCCAGTAGGAACTTTAATAGTTTCACCTGGTTTTAGATTAATATCTAATGGTGTAAAGAAATCATATCCTGCAGAATCTACAGTAGCTCTTTTTGGAAGCTTTATATCGTCATAAATCTCTTTAATATTGTCTACATCACCAAATGTGTCTTTCCAATCTTTTTCAAATTGTTCAAATGATACTTTATAAAATTGTGCAACTTTTTTCATATCTAAACCTCACATGCAAAATTATAACATCAATACTCTATATGAGGCAATATTGAGAATAATAGATAAAATAATATATAATTATATGCAAGAGGGAAAAACTATGAAAAGAAATGGAATGTGTCCTATTTGCTATCTTAAGCAGTTTTTAGGAATTCGAAAAAGGGTCTCAAATTTAGCAATTAAAGAAGATTATTTAAATGATGTTTGTCCAACACCTCCAATGGGTTGGTCGTCTTGGAATACATTTAGAAATGAAATAGATGAAAACCTTATGAAGGAAACAGCAAAAGCAATGGTAGATAAAGGTTTACTTGCTGCTGGATATAAATATCTAAACTTAGATGATTGCTGGCACTCTAGTATGAGAGATGAAAATGGCGAGCTTCAAGGTGATCTTGTGAGATTTAGACATGGTATTCCAAATCTTGTTAAAGAGATTAATGATATGGGATTAAAAGTTGGTATTTATTCTTCAAATGGCGTTTACACATGTGAAGATTTACCAGCTTCTTTAAATCATGAATGGCAAGATGCTCAAACATTTGCAAAATGGGGCATTGAATATTTTAAATACGATTATTGTCACCACGTTGTTAAGAGCAAATATGCTCCTTTAGTATTAAGCATCAGTGTTTCTAAGGATGATTACTATCAAGAAATAGACTGTATTGCAGCAAAACTTGATGGTGTTGCCAAGTTTATGCCAGACAAAATGGGTGCATCTAAAAAACATATTGCTGGGCTTGATGCAGGCCTTGGTTCTGCCATTTTTACCAACGTGTATGCAGAAAATGATGGAGAGTATGTTCTGACAGTAAAGATTAGAAAGAAAGGGAGATATGAGAAATTCTTACAAATCGAAGTAAATAACGACGATTTCTACTTTATGGATTTCCCACCTCAAATGCCGTTTAATAACACAGCTAGATTCCAAATAAAAGTGAAATTAAACAAGGGCATAAATACTATTAAATTATCTAATCCAATTAGAAATAGAGCTGATGGTGCGTTCTATCAATATTACAATATGGGACAACTGCTTGCTAAAGCCACACAAGGCAAAAAACCAATAACATATTCTATTTGTGAATGGGGATTTAATAGACCATTTGAGTGGGGGGCTAAAGCTGGCCACCTTTGGAGAACAACACCAGATATCAGACCAATTTGGCCATGGATTAAAATTATTTATGATTTAACAGTAAAAAGATATAAGCACGCAGGCTTTGGTTCATATAATGATCCAGATATGCTTGAAGTTGGAAATGGAAAGCTTACTCTAAACCAGAATAGAGCGCATTTTACTCTATGGTGTATGATGAACGCGCCACTAATCTTGGGTAATGACTTAAGAAAAATGCCAGATAGTGTACTTGATATAGTAACAAATAAAGATTTAATAGCTATAAACCAAGATAAACTATGTAAACCTTGTAAGAGGATAAGAAGAGGATTTGTGGATGTTCTTGCAAAGCCACTAGCCGATGGTTCTACAGCAGTTTGTTTTTTCAATAGAGGCAAATTGCCAAGAATAAGAAGTATTCAATTAGATAATTTAGCAAAAGACAACTATATAGGTTTTAAACTTGCAGATAAATATTCTGTAAAAGAATTGTGGACTAAGGACGAAAGTCTTGTAGTCGACACATTACGCGCTAAATTGCAAGGGAATAGCGTAAAAATTTATATAGTAAAAACTTGCCAATAAATAGTATTGTTGATATAATCAACGCGACAATTATATATAGAGATTAAGAGGTTGTTAGTAGAGTGTGAAGTTTACGGGTTATAGCCCCGTGCGGCCGATTAGAAAGTTTCTAGTATAGCTAACTATACTTTTTTCTCTCAGTTCCCCTTAATCAGTTCTTCGATTTAGGAGATGAGTTAAATAAAAGAGTTTAAAGCCACTTTCCTAAAAAGAAGGTGGCTATTTTAATTGGGGTAAACTAAACGAAATAAATAAAAGGAGAAAAAAGAAAATGAAAAAGTTTACAAAATTTTTATCAGTACTAGTTATTTTATCAGTACTAATCTTATCTTTTGCATTAGTTGCATGTAACGTAGAAGAAGAACCTGCAACAGAAGATGCCACATTTGATTTAGTTATTCGTCAATATCATGGATATGATGAAGCTACTTATTCTGCAGCTATTGATGGAACAGTTCTTGCTACTCTAAAAGTTCCAGTAAAGGCTGGTCAAACTTATGTATCAGAAGCTTTAGAAGCAATTGCGACAAAAGATGCAGATAACAACTTCAAAATTTCTTTCAACGACACAGATTATTTAATATTCTATCCATCTTGGTGGTTAAAAGATGGTCATTTCGCTGCTGAAGAAAGATATATTGCTGATGACTTTGGCAATTCATATATGGCAATAGACGGTGCTATGTCTAATGGTGTTACTGCAGATGCTGTTGCTGGATTAAAAGTATACACAATCGTTATCGACGGATATGATGGTAATACTGGCGTAAAAAAGGTTTGGCCACAATCTTAGGAGTTTAATTAATTGCAATTAGTAGATTGGGAAAAGACTAGCCTAACTTTTAGACTAGTCTTGACCGCATTAATGGTAACGTTTTTGGTCGCGGTGGATGAAGTTTTCGCATCCATTCCATTTTTGCAGTTTGTTACATTCTTTATTGTTTTAAATTACGTTTTATTTGGATATTTATTCACAATTATTGTTGTGTATATTTATGTTATGATTGACTGCTTCATCTCTGGAGGAATGTGGCCGTTGTTTGTATCAATTCCAACAATGTTTGTTGCGTGGGCAATGTTGCCAACTTTGTTATTATTAACAAAGCTTCTAAAAGGTTCATTATACAAAAGACTTTGGCTTATAGGTTTAATAACAGCTGTCCATGGCTTTATTTATGGACAGACATTTGCTGTTATTACATCTTTGATTTATCATGGTCAAACATGGAAGACATTCTACAAAGGATGGCTCGTTTGGAGTGTTTCAGATATTCCATGGGAAATAGGACAGTGCATTATGGGTACTATGTCTGTAATTATATTGCTTCCGATTCTTTATAAGGCTTTAGAAAAGCCATTAAAAAAGTTTTCTTCAAATCATAGAAGGCTTGATCCTCCGGAAGATTTATAGTTTTTAAAACCCTAGGTTTTATGGGTTTTCTTTGTTTTAAGTCTATTATATAAACATCGAATTTCTAAATTAAGGTTGTTTTAATTCCGCGTATATAGTATTATAAAAAAGATTTAAAAAAATATAAATGGAGTTAATTTTATGAAAAAGAACAAAAACGAAGAAATCGAAGAATTCGATGACGAAATCGTTGATGAAGTTCTAGATGACGAAATTCTAGACGACGAAATCATTGATGACGATGTTTTAGACGATGATGATGTCGAAGAAGAAAAACCTTCAAAGAAAGACAAGAAGTCTAAAAAGAACGGAAAGAAAAAATCCAAGAAAGGATTAAAAATCGGTTTAGGAATCGGTATCCCAGTTGGTGTAGTAGCACTTGTACTAGTTGGTATATTTGTAATCTTACCTCTATTCTTAGGTGGAGAACAAACTGTTGCTACTGACTTCTCTCCATTATTATCTGTAAATGGTTATAACCATTATACAAGTTTATCTAACGTAAAAGTAAGAAATTCTGGAGATAAGGTCTATACTGTTCAAGAAATGTTTGCAGATACAGGCTGGAATATTAATAATGATAACGATAAGTTAGATATCGCAGCTGGATTATATAGTTTAGCCGTTACTAACTATTCTGTTATTGATGGAACAGGTTGGTATTGCTATACAGATTCTACTGTTAGCGCTAAGGAAGTTGATGCAAAACTTGCAATCTTTTCACAATATTTTAAGACATTCAATGTTGGTGTTAGAGCTGCATATAACTGTTCAACAACAAAGAGCAGCACAGATTTAGATAATATGTTCTCTCAAACAATCTCAGGTGTATCAAAACTAGAAGTAGGTGATCTACCTCAAAACTTAATGGACGAAGTAAAGAAAGCTTTAGGATATAACATCCAACAAGTTATCTATGAAGGAGTATTTGCTTTTAGAAAAGGTTCAAATGGTGGTGCAAACTTCTATGGATATGGTAATGGCGAACCATATACAAAGTATTTAATGGGCGCTTATACAGAATCTCTATATGGAGTTGAAGATATCCAATCAACAAGAAGTGATGCAAATAATACAGCTTATATGGTAACTTATGATGCTGATCAAGATGCTGTTCCTCAACAATTAGTATATCTAGATGATGATGAAATTCCAGAAAATGACATTAACCCTAACAGAAAGCCTTGGGATACTCTTGATACAATTTACGATTTTGGTTATGCATTAAAGCCATATAAACAAGAATATCTATTCTTCTGTGGTAGTTATGGTCATGTTGGTTGGGCTACATATGATTTTAGAAAATCTTATCTTTCAGACGAAACAACAGTTGATGTTTTAGAAGATGAAGATGGTCATACATACTATAGAATTGAATATGTGGTTGACGAAGATTATGTTGAAGATGCATGTAAGTTTGCTAAGGGCGGACTTGTAAAGGATACAAAGGATTATATCCAAATGCAAGAAATGACATATACTCTTGAAAAGAACACTATCGAAATCTATGATAATGGTTTAATCAGAAGCTGGGATAGAAAAGAAAGTATCAATTCTACAGTTAAAGCTAGATTAGACGTTGGCGGTGTAATTACTGGTGACTGCAACGGTGGTGGCGGTACAACAAATGAGACACATCAAACATTCTCATATGATGCTATCGACTATGATCCACTTGCATTAGCAGCTAGATACTGGCCACAAACAGGTGATAGCAGCAAGAGTTCTTTAGCTTACGATTTAAGCGGATATACATCATTTGCTGATTATAAACCAAATTATCATGTTGATTAATAACAACAGAATAAACTAAAAAAAACAATGTCGCATGAGTGAAAATCTTATGCGACATTTTTAGGTATATATGTACACAATTAATATAGTTAAAAAATTCCAATTAAATGAAGAAATTGTAGATATTAAGCCATTTGGAAATGGGCATATCAATGACACCTTTTTAGTTACAACTAAAAAAGGGGAGTATGTTTTACAAAATTTAAATACTTTTGTATTCCCAGATTATGATGGGGTTGCAAGAAATACAGATCTTGTAACAAAACATATCAACGCACAAATTATGCAAGAAGAGGGTCATTTGACAAAGGAAGCATTATCATTTATTCCTTGTAAAGATGGAAAGACTTATTATTATCATAACGGAGATTGTTATAGATTAAGAAATCTTGTTCCTGATTCTAAGATTTATCAACAAACAGATAATCCAAGCATTCTAGAAGAAGCAGGAAGGGCATTAGGTAAATTTATATATAGACTAGACGATTTTGATGCAAGTCAACTTGCAGAAGTTATTCCAAATTTCCATAACACCAAGTCAAGATATAAAGATTTTTTAAAGGCCATAGAAGAGGACAGAGCTTGCAGGGTGAATTCTGTGCCAGATGATATAGCTTTTATTAAAAATAGGGCTAATTTGGTAGGCGAAATCGTAGATAAGATTGAAAGCAAGGAGTTACCACTTCGAGTAACTCATAATGATACAAAATTAAATAATATATTATTTGATGAGAATACAGACAAGGCAATCTGTTTAATTGATTTAGATACAGTAATGCCAGGAAGTCTTCTTTATGATTTTGGAGATGCTGTTAGAATTTCATGTTCGACAGCAGATGAAGAAGAAAAGGACTTAAGTAAAGTTAACTTTAATATAGATAGTTATAGGGCATTCGCAAAAGGTTTTATAGAATCTATCGGAGAAAAGATTACTAAAACGGAAGTTGAGATGTTAAATGTTGGTGCTCAAATAATGACGTTAGAAATTGCCATGAGATTCTTAACAGATTACTTAAATGGCGATGTTTACTTCAAAGTAAACAATGATACTCAAAATCTAGTTAGAGCTAGAACTCAAATCAAGATGGTTGAAGAGATAGAAAGAAATAGCGCAAAAATGCTAGATATTGCGCACGAGTATTATAATAGAGTAAAATAATATAAAAGATTTTTGGAGGTACTAATATGAGTATATTAGTTACAGGCGGAGCTGGATATATTGGCTCACACACAGTTATTGAACTTGTAGAAAACGGATATGATGTCGTTGTTGTAGATAATTTATGTAATTCTAAAAAAGTTGCATTAGAGAGAGTTGAGAAGATTGTAGGAAAGAAGATTAAATTCTACCAAGAAGATGTTTGCGACTTAGCAAAAATGCAAAACATATTCAAAAAAGAGAAGATTGAAGCCGTAATTCATTTTGCTGGTTTAAAGGCTGTAGGAGAGTCTTGCAAAAAGCCTCTTGAATACTACGAAAACAACCTTATTTCTACATTGCATTTAATTCAAGCGATGAGAGAAAACGGATGTAAGAATTTGGTATTCTCATCTTCAGCTACTGTTTATGGTCAACCAAAGAGTGTTCCTATTAAGGAAGATTTCCCTCTAGGACCATGTACAAATCCATATGGTTCAACAAAGTTAATGATAGAAGACATGTTAAGAGATATCTATAAAGCAGATAGCTCATTTAATATTGCACTTTTACGTTATTTCAATCCAATTGGCGCTCATAAGAGTGGAACAATTGGTGAAGACCCAAATGGTATTCCAAATAACTTAATGCCATATATTACTCAAGTTGCAATTGGCAAGCTTGAGAAACTTCACGTGTTTGGTAACGATTATCCAACTCCAGACGGAACTGGCGTTAGAGATTATATCCACGTAGTGGATTTAGCAAAGGGTCACATCTGTGCACTAAAGAAACTTGAAACAAAACCAGGTTTAGTAACATATAATCTTGGAACAGGTAAGGGATATAGCGTTCTTGATATGGTTAAAGCTTTTGAAAAGGCTAGCGGAAAGAAAGTACCTTATGTAATTGATCCAAGAAGAAGTGGCGATATTGCTGAATGCTACGCAGATCCAACTAAGGCAAAAAACGAAATTGGATTTGAATGTAAGTTTGGCTTAGAAGAGATGTGTGAAGATAGTTGGAGATGGCAAAGTCAAAATCCTAATGGTTACGGGGAGTAAATCACTTGCACTTATATTTATATTAATATATAATATTTGAGCAATTTAGGGTAAAAAAGTATGTTAAGAAGAAGACTAACAAGAGATTCATACACTATTAGAACATTAAGAGAAGTCGGCATTTTGTTATTAGACTTAGCGCTAGTAGTATTAGCTTTTTTAATCTCGTTAATAGTTGGTGAAATATATGTTATTAGAGCAAATGTAGATATAAATATCTGGGTTGGCTTTTTAAAAGCAGTAGCATGTATTATTCCATTATTCTCATTGTCGTTTTGGGCTTTTAGAGTTTTTAAGGTAGTTTGGAGATATGCTAGAGGAAAAGACTATCTTAGAATCTTTGGTGCTACAACAGTAGCATTTACCTTGTTTATCATGCTTGACCAAAAGTTTGGTTTTATAAGTCAAGATCAAACAATTGAAACATTAGGTGGACAACAATTTAAAGTTTATCCAGTCTATATCATTTTCTATTTCATTTGTAATACTCTAATCTTGCTTGCAAGATTACTATATGAAATCATCTTTACTAGTATTAAGATGAAGATGACAACAAGACCAAGAAGAAAAACTCTTATCATTGGTGCGGGTTTAAGTGGTAGTACTTTAATTGAAGAATTATTAAGACCTGAAAGTATTTATGAACCAATTTGTATTATCGATGATGATAAAAACAAAATGGGAAGAATAATCAATGATGTAGAAGTAGTTGGTACAATCGCAGATCTTGAAACAGTAGTTAAGAAATACGATGTTAATACTATCATCTTCGCAATTCCATCAGCTTCAACTCAAAGAAGAACAGAAATCTTAAATGAGTGCGCTAAGACAGGTTGTAGAGTTAAAGTTTTACCATATTTCACAGAAATCGTAGATAACATTGGTATGACTCGTCAAATGAGAGATATTAATGTTGACGACTTGCTAGGAAGAACAAGTATTTCTTTTGATTTACAAAACGTAAAAGACATGATTAAAGGAAAAGTTGTTATGGTTACTGGTGGCGGTGGATCTATTGGTTCCGAATTATGTAGACAAATTTGGAAGTATGGTGCAAAGAGATTAGTAATCGTTGACGTATACGAGAATTCAACATATAACATTCAACAAGAATTGTTGAGAAAGTATGGAAGAGATATTAATTTATTCGCAGAAATCGTTTCAATAACAGATAGGGGCGAATTGGAAAAAGTATTTATTCAACATCATCCAGAAATTATTTTCCATGCTGCAGCTCATAAGCACGTACCTTTAATGGAATCAGAACCAGTTGAAGCAGTTAAGAATAACGTATTTGGAACTTTAAATGTTGCAGAACTTGCTGCCAAATATGAAGTAAAGAAATTCGTTATGATTTCAACAGATAAGGCTGTTAATCCAACAAACGTTATGGGTGCTACAAAGCGTTGTTGTGAAAGAATTATCCAAATGATGGCTCAAAGAAAAACAAAGACAACTTTTGCAGCAGTTAGATTTGGTAATGTATTAGGATCTAATGGTTCAGTTATTCCTTTATTTGAAGAGCAAATTAAATCTGGTGGTCCAGTAACAATTACTCATCCAGATATTATTAGATATTTTATGACAATTCCTGAAGCGGTATCTCTTGTACTACAAGCTGGTACATATGCTGAGGGTGGAGAAATTTTTGTATTAAATATGGGTGAACCTGTAAAGATTCAAACTCTTGCAGAGAACATGATTAGAATGCTAGGACATATTCCTAACGGTGATATCAAAATTGAGTACACAGGTTTAAGACCAGGTGAAAAGTTATACGAAGAATTATTAATGGCTGAAGAAGGCTTAACAGAAACAGCGAACGAAAAGATTAAGATTGGTAAATTATCTAAGATTGATGAGAAAGCATTCTTAGCAGATTTAGATAAGATGAAGGATGTATGTGCTACAAATGAAAAACTTGATGTTATTGACCAATTGAAGGTATTAGTACCAACATTCCATCACGATAGAGCTTTCTTTGATAAGCTTCAAGCTAAAGCTAACGCTACAGAAGATAGGAATAATTAGTGGAGATTAAAAAAGGATACTTTGTATCCTTTTCTTTTATATTTTTGGTGGTATTGGGGTATCATGAAAGAAATTAAAAAACAGGCAAAGACTCAAAAGAAAATCGATAGAAGGATTGCACATAAAAAGGATAGTTTTAGATTACGTAAAGCTGACCGTATAAATGCTTCTGCTTTTGAAGGATTGTCGCTAGATCAGGTTGAAGAAAGAAAAAAAGACAATCTAGTAAATAAAAAGAATATGGATAAGACAAAGTCTTATGCAAGAATCTTTGTAGACAATATTTTTAATTTCTGTAACACTTTAATTATTATCTTATGTATTATCCTTATCATTCTAGGACATGCTGATTATACATTTTCATCAGCAATGATTTTACTAAACATTGCTATTGGTATTTATCAAGAAATAAAAGCTAAATTAACAGTTCAAAAATTATCGCTTGTTAAACAATCCGTATTCCAAGTTATTAGAGGTGGACAAACATATTCTATTCCATCTGATGAAATCGTATTAGATGATGTGTTTATTCTAAGTGCTGGTCAGCAAATCCCAGTAGATGGTGTAGTTCTTGATGGTGCAGTTGAAGTAGATGAATCCATCTTAACTGGTGAATCAGAAGGTGTTAAGAGAGATAAAGATCAAAAAGTCATGGCAGGTTCTGCTGTTTTGGCAGGTGAAGCTGCAGTAAGAGCGGAAAGAGTAGGAAATGACTGCTATATAGAATCAGTTGCAGTTATAGCAAAGAAGATTAATAAACCAGAATCAAAATTGTTTACTATGATAGATAGAATCATCAAAGTATTTGGTGGTGTTCTATTAGTTTTAGGAATAATACTATTAATAGCATATAGAGTTGCAGATAAGTCTTGGGATGAGACATCTTTGATGACGATCTCTTCTGTACTTGGAATGATTCCTTGCGGAATGTTCTTAGTAACATCAACAGCTTTAGCCCAATCTGTTTTAAAGCTTGCTAAATCTAATGCACTTCCTCAAGATATCTACTCTGTAGAAATGCTAGCAATGGTAGATACTCTTTTATTAGATAAGACAGGAACTATTACTGACGGCAATTTAGAGGTTCTTGAGACAAAGAAAATGTCAAATATAGACAGCAAGTCTATTCTGGATATTATGGCTACTATGTCCGCTAATAATAAGGATAAAAAGCCAACAGCTGTAGCCTTAGATGAGTATTGCAAAGATGGCGATGTTTTAGATTGCGTAGACAATTTGCCTTTCTCTTCTAAGAGAAAGTATAGCGCTATTCAATTACAAGATGGAGACACATATCTTTTAGGAGCTCCTGATTTCATTTGCCCAGGAAATGAAGAAGTGGATAAGTATTGTCAACAGAAAGCAGAAGATGGACAAAGAACTATTCTTCTTGCTAAATGTAAAGGAACAATAGACGATATAGATATTGAAAAAACAGAGCCATTATGCATCTTTACTCTTGAAGAAAAATTGAAAGAGAATATTAAACATATTCTTGAATGGTTTAATAACAATGAAGTAGATATAAAGATTATCTCAGGAGATAATCCATTAACGGTTTCAGCTATCGCAAAGAAAGCTGGTGTTGTTAATGCAGACAAAATGGTAAATTGTGCAGCTCTTTCCGACCGTGAGTTAAAAGACTTGTGTGCAGACACAGTTGTCTTTGGTAGAGTATCTCCAGAGCAAAAGGTTTTAATAGTTAATGAATTGAAAAAGCAAAAACATATCGTCGGAATGGTCGGCGATGGTGTTAATGACGTACAAGCTTTAAAGGCTAGTAATTGTTCTGTTTCATTTGGTAATGCTAATGAAACAGCAAGAAATATTTCAAGAATTGTTTTAATGGATAATGACTTTGCTTCAATGCCTAAAATTGTTGAAGAGGGAAGAAGAGTTATTGGTAATATCGAAAAGGTGTCTTCATTATTTATTATGAAGAATATTTTCGTTATGGTTATGACTTTTATTTTTGCCATTGTTTTAATGACAACGAAAACGGTTGGTTATCCATTCTCTACAAAGAATTTATTAATGTTTGAGTTCTTCGTTGTTGGTATTCCTCCATTTGCATTTGCTCTAATGCCTAACCAGGAAAGACCTAAAGGCACATTTATGAGAAATGTTATTAAAGTTAGTATCCCGGCTGCAGTTTCAATCATTATGGGAACTTCTTTTATATTTATTCTTGCAGCTGTAGGGGTAATAGAAGGAGATTTCTCAGAAGGTGGATATATTGTATCTTTAGCATCTCTTGCTATGACAATATCTGCATTTACTAGTGCTTTCTTCATCTCATTACCTGCAAATAAGATAAGATTCGCAGTTCTTATATGTTCTTTAGTATTAGCTCTTATCTGTGCATATGTTGATTATCAATTCCTAAACGGATTATTTATTGATGTTCAATTAACAACCAACTGGATGCATGTAGTATGGCTTGTAGTAGCAGGCGGAATAGCATTAGGTGTTAACCTTGTATTTAGATTTATTTTTAGAAAATTAGGTGATCCGGTTATTGATAGATTTATTGAAACATATACAAAAACGAAAGAGTCATACGCTAAGACAAAATGGACTTGCCAAAAGGCATACGTTCGTTTAAAGAGAAAAATCACAAAGGACAAGTAGTAAATAACATCTCAATTTTTAATAAAAATTGACTATCATTAAGTATTATATTATTATAATACTATGGGTTTAGTTATGGATTATCTTGCTTTATCTAAGAATTGCAAAAAGAAAACTGATGATAGTTTTCTTAATTATTCTCTAGCAGTAGTAGGAACATCTTCAACTCAACTATTATCTTGTGCTTTAAAAGGGTATGCATATGAAGAAGGTATAGCATTAAATGTATTTGATGCTCCATATAACCAACTTGATGCGCAATTTTTAGATCAAGATTCTAGTCTATATAAAGAAAATCCAAATTCAATATTGATTTACATATCTTCAGAGAGTTTGCAAACAGAATTTGCAGCATTAGAATTAGATGCTAAAAAAGACTTTGCAAATACTATTATGAACAGAATAGAGAAGTATTGGGATGCTATTAATAAGAATTCAAAGGCAAAAATTCTTCAATATAATTTCGTTAATATTAGCAGTTCTATTTTTGGCTCATATGGTGTTAGCTTGGAGTATTCTTTTGAATATCAAATTAATAAACTAAACATGCTATTAATGGATAACGCTCGCAATAATAGTGGGGTATATGTTGTAGATTTGAATAATCAACAATCCCTAATGGGAAGAGATTCGTTCTATGATGATAAATTCTATTATGTTGCAAAAATGCCAATATCTACAAAAGCATTGCCTTATGCAGCAAAGATTGTTATAGATGTTATTAAAGTATTTCTTGGAAAGATTAAAAAGTGCATAATTCTAGATTTAGATAACACTCTATGGGGCGGAGTTATAGGTGATGATGGTCTAGAGAATATCCAAATAGGAGAATTAGGTATAGGACAAGCTTATAGCGATTTCCAAAGATGGCTAAAGACTTTAAAGCAAAGAGGAATAATTCTTGCTGTATGCTCAAAGAATGAGGCAGAAATTGCCAAACTTCCTTTTGAAAAGCACCCAGATATGGTATTAAGATTAGATGACTTTGCTTGCTTTGTTGCTAATTGGGATAATAAGGCAGCAAATATTATATCTATTCAGAAGACTTTAAATATTGGAATGGATAGCATTGTATTTATCGATGACAATCCATTCGAAAGAGATCAAGTAAAGAGCGCAATACCTGAGCTATGCGTTCCTAATATGCCTCAAGATGCTGCTCTATATGTTAAATACTTAAAAGAACTAAATCTTTTTGAAACAGTATCTTTCTCTTTAGAGGATTCTAAGAGAAATGACTTATATAGAGTTGAAGCTAAAAGATTGGAACTTGAGAAAGACAGTGTTAATTATGATGATTATCTAAAGAGTTTAGAAATGGAAGCAAAGTGTTCTGCGTTTGATTCTTTTTCTATTCCAAGAGTTTCTCAATTAACTCAAAGATCAAATCAATTCAATTTAAGAACGATAAGATATTCTGTAGATGATATAGAAAGAATCTCTAAAGATGATAACTATATAACAAGATATTTCAATTTAAAAGATAAGCTTGGAGAGTATGGATTAATATCTGTGCTTATAATGAAAAAAGAAAACGATTATTTGTTTATTGACACTCTTTTAATGAGTTGTAGAGTGCTAAAAAGAGGAATGGAAGAGTTTATCTTTAATAGCATTGCCACTATCGCCAAAGAACTTGGATATAAGAAGGTTGTTGGTGAATACATAAAGACTGAAAAGAATGCCATGGTTGAGAATTTATATACCACAATGGGTTATGAAGACGTTGGCAATAATAGATTCGTTCTAGATGTAGATAATTATAAAAACAAAAATACATATATTAAAGGTTAACTATGAATAGAGAAGAAGTGTATGCAAAATTATCCGAAATTTTTGAGGATGTATTTGATAAAAAGGTAGAACTAAACGAGGAAACTCAAGCAAAAGATGTTGATGGATGGGATTCATTAACTCACATTACTCTTATTGCACGTATAGAAGATGCCTTTGATATGAAGTTTACAATGCACGAAGTTCTTAACATGAAGAACCTTGGAGAAATGGTAGATATCATTATAAGGGAGAGTTAATTTTGCTTGAGAGTGAAGCTAGTATAGTTATATTTTCAAACATTCCATGTATGATTATTGTCAGTGCAGTAATTGTGCTACTAGCTTTGGCTTATTTTATAAAGCCTTTAACTCTTGTATTAAGATTATTCGCAGTTATTTTCTGGATATTCCAAGTGGTTTGGCAAATCTGCCAAGGAACAACTATGCAAGAACTTGCTGTTATTTGGTCTATTCAATTATTAGTTTTTTGGATTACAACAACAATTCCAGCAAAGACGAGACCTTTGCCAAAACCAGAAGATGAAAAGAAAGAAGAGGTTAAGGAGGAGAAGCTATGAATTTCGTATCCTTAACATTCTTATTATTCCTTGTTATAACATTTATTCTTTACTATGCTATTCCAAAAAAATGGCAATGGATATTATTGCTTATAGCAAGTATGGTCTTCTATATCTGGGCTGGATGGGTATATGTTATCTATTTACTTGCTTCTATAGTAGTGACTTACAGCGTAGGTTTAGGAATAGAAAAACTAAATGTTTTATGTGCTGCAAGTATAGATGGAAAAGAAAAAGAAGAGAGAAAAGCAATAAAGAAGTCTTTCGAGAATAAAAAAGGATGGGTTTTAGCAGCAGGTATAGTAGTCAATATAACAATTCTTGTAGTTGTTAAATATTTAGACTTTATTTTAACTAGTGCAGTATCAATTATTAATCTACTTGGTGGCGATGTTCAAAACAGCGCTCTTAATATTGCTCTACCATTAGGACTTTCTTTCTATACATTCCAATCATTGGGTTACTGTATTGATGTAAAGAGAGGAACAATCAAAGCCCAAAAGAACTTATTTAAGTATGCGCTCTTTGTTTCATTCTTCCCGCAACTTCTACAAGGTCCTATCGGAAGATATGATAGATTAGCTCCTCAATTATTTGAGGAACATAAGATTGAATACAATAACGTATTTTTAGGTACACAAAGAATTATATTAGGTTTCTTCAAGAAGTTGGCCGTTGCAGATGTTGTTGGCATATTTGTTGATGCTATATTTAGTTCTCCAACTAATGCATATGGCCTTGTTGGAGCATTAGGTGCTATAGGCTATGCGCTTCAATTGTTTGCAGACTTCTCTGGATTCATGGATATAGCAATAGGTAGTGCAAAGTTATTTGGAATAACACTTGATGAGAACTTTAATTCTCCATATCTATCTACTACAGTTGCAGGGTATTGGAGAAGATGGCATATATCTTTAGGTGCCTTCTTTAGAGATTATATTTACTACCCTATACTTAGAGGAAAGGTTTGTACAAGATTATTAAAGAATAAGAATAAAAAGCTTGGTTCTAACATAGCAACAGCAATAGCTTTATTAACAACATGGCTATTAATTGGACTTTGGCATGGAGCAAGCTGGAATTATGTATTACATGGCCTATATTACGGCGTAATTATTACTCTAGGTATTCTATTAGAACCTACATATAAGATAATTAGAGAAAAACTAAAGTTGAATGTCGAAAGTGTATACTTTAAGTGTTTCCAAGTTTTAAGGACTTTAATTATAGTATGCTTTGGATATATCTTATTTAGAACACAAACATTAACAGAATTTGGTAATTATATAAGTGCAATGTTTAGTGGATCAGGTATTAATGAGATAACTCATTTTGATGAAGTATTTGGGTTAAATATGGAATTAGAGTGGTTATATATTGTTGAGATAGTATTAACAACAATAATCTGGATTGTTGTATCTCATAATATGAACAACTTAAAAACAGTAGATATAGATGGCGATGGCGTATCTGTATGGAAGAAGATGGCAATGTTTAATTGCGTTGTTATGATAGCAATTGCTATTGTAGCTTATATTATGGTTAATTCTTTGGGAGGAGTTAGTGGTGGATTTATCTACTACAGTTTCTAGGATATTATGAAAAAGTCGATAATCTATTTAGTAACGATACTTATCTTAATAATATCTCCTATGATATTACTAACTTCCTTTGTTTTCGTATATCCAGATTATTATGAAAAAGCTTATTCAAGAGGAATTGTACTGCAATACAATTATCTAAAAGAAACGCAAAATGAAGATAGAATAATCTTCGTAGGAACAAGCGCTTTAACATTTGGCTTAGATGAGCAAGAAGTTGAAGATAGATTTGGAAAGACTGTAGTTTCTTTTGGTATTTATGGCGCTATGGGTAATTCTGTAATATTTGAATGGTCAGAAGATTTTATTCATGAAGGGGATACTGTAATATTCCTATATGATATTTATGAAAGGGCAATGCATCCTTTCTTTGGAGAGAATATAGTCTTAGAAGGAACATATAGAAATATAGAAATGTTCTCTAAATTATCTTCTAAAGAAAAAGCTCAAGTTTTAGCTTCACTTCCAAATTATCTAGATAAGTGCATTCATCGTTATAGAGAAGACCAAAGACTTGGAGATACATTTGGTGCTTACACAATAGACAACTTCAACGAGAAGGGTTGGTTTGATGCTTATAGGCCAGTAAATAGAATGCAAAATGGATATGTAGATGAGGGAACATTTACCCATATCTGTCCGGATATTATTGATGAAGAATATACATCTATTGTCAATAAATGGGCAACTGGATTAAAAAATAAAGGCGCTAAAGTTTTATTTACTTATGGTCCAGTAAATGAATTAATAAGACAAGCAGAATCTACAGATGAAGATGGCGAAGCTTTTATGAAAGAATGGGAAAAGCAAATTGGAATTGAGTCAATTACAAGTATTAATGAAAACTATTTCCCATCAGAATATTTCTATGATGAGAACTTCCATATGAATAATGAAGGAGAAAAATTCTTCACTTCATACCTAATTAGAAAAATGGAGATTGCTCTATATGGATCAACAGATTATCCACTATATGAGCCAAAATTTGAATGATAAATTTGCCTAATGATTTTAAATTGGATATGCAAGAGCTTTTAAAAGACGAGTATGAGTCTTTTATCTCTTCATATGAAAAGCCAGCATATAAAGGTCTTAGAATTAATACTCTAAAAATCAAAAATGCTGACATGTTTCACTTTTCTTTAAAAAAGATACCATGGTGTAGCACCGGATATTACTATAAAGAAGAGGATCAACCAGGTAAAAATGTATATCACGAGATGGGCTTATATTATATTCAAGAACCAAGTGCTATGTCCGTAGCGGATGCAATTGGTATCGAAGAAGGAGATAGGGTATTAGATATGTGTGCAGCACCTGGCGGTAAGTCTACTCAAGCTGCATGTCATCTTAATAACAAGGGCATACTAGTTTCAAATGAAATTATTCCATCAAGAGCTAAAATTCTATCTTCAAATATAGAAAGATTTGGTGTTAAAAATTGTGTAGTTCTTAATGAAGAATGTGGAAAGTTAAAGAAAAGATTTAAGAGATTTTTTAATAAGATAATTGTTGATGCTCCATGTTCTGGTGAAGGAATGTTTAGAAAAAATCCTGAAGCAATAAACGAGTGGTCAAAAGAAAATGTATTAATGTGCAAGGAAAGACAAATTGAGATTCTAGATATAGCAGTAGATTTGTTGCAAGATAACGGTAGAATCATTTATTCAACTTGTACATTTGCAAAAGAAGAAAACGAAGAGGTTGTAGAACAGTTCTTAGCAAAGTACCCTGAGTTTAAATTATTAAAGATGGAGAGAATATATCCACATAAAGTTGAAGGCGAAGGACATTTCTATGCATTATTAGAGCGAGGAGATATATCTTTAAGCGAAAAAGATGTCGCTCTAATGAAAGTTAATAAGCAAAATCCAGATTTTGTTAAATTCGTCAAAGATACTTTAAATATTAAACTAGAATACAATAATGCATTTGGGGATAATCTATATATATCTCCAAATATAAATCTTGATTCACTAAAAGTTTTAAGATGTGGACTACATTTAGGTGAATTAAAGAAGAATAGATTTGAACCTTCTCATTCTTTGGCACTTGCTCTAAAGAGAGAAGACTTCAAAAATGTTATAGATTTAACTGCATCTTCCCCAGAAGTGTATAAGTTTATGCAAGGAGAAACAATAGATACTAACATAAGAGGCTGGGGCGTTGTTTGTGTTGATGGATATCCACTTGGATGGTTTAAAGGCGATGGTAATATTGCTAAAAATCATTATCCAAAAGGTTTAAGAAAAGATTTAGAATATTAAAATCCTTATTTTATCGCTGATTTTGTAGTTAAATTGCTATTTTAGCAATTTATTTTTTGTGCGCACATTGAAAAAAGAGTTTTTATAATATTATAATATTTTTATATAAAGGCTAAGCTGAGCGAAAAAAAAGAATAATTTTAAGTATAATTTAGCCAAGACAAATAAAATCTAATTGATGAGGTAAACTATGATTTCTAAAAAAATGGTCGGATTAGTAAAAGGATCTTCTGTAATAAGAGCTATGTTTGAAGAGGGAAAAAAGATGGCACAAATGTATGGAGCTGAAAATGTCTTTGATTTCTCTTTAGGAAATCCTAATGTTCCAGCACCACAAGCAGTTAGTGATAATATCGTTAAAATCGTGAAAGAAGAGAACTCAGTAGTTTTACATGGATATATGAGCAATGTAGGCTTTGAAGATGTTAGAGATGCTATTGCTAAATCATTAAACAAAAGATTTGATTTAAATCTTGAAGCAAAGAATATTGTAATGACAGTAGGAGCGGCAGGTGGTTTAAATGTCATCTTTAAGACATTATTAGATCCAAACGATGAAGTTATTACTTTTGCTCCATTCTTTGGCGAATACAAGAATTATGTGTCAAACTTTGATGCAAATCTTGTTGTTGTTAATCCAAATCCTCCTACATTCGAACCTGATTATGTGGATTTTGAGAAGAAAATTACAGAAAGAACAAAAGCTGTTTTAGTAAATAATCCAAACAATCCAACAGGTATTATTTACAAAAAAGAATGGATTGAAATAATAGCCAGCATTTTAGAAAAGAAACAAAAAGAATACGGAACAAGCATCTATTTAATATCTGATGAGCCATATAGAGAACTTGTATATGGTGGAGAAGAAGTTCCATATCTTATAAAATATTATAGAAACACAATAGTTGGATATTCTTATTCTAAATCATTATCTTTACCTGGAGAGAGAATTGGATATTTAGTAATTCCAACACAAATAGATGATTATGAGGATGTTTTTGCGGCAGCAGGAGTAGCAACAAGAATACTTGGCTTTGTAAATGCACCTTCTCTACAACAAAAATTAATAAAGGAATGTCTTGATGAAAAAACAAACATCGAGGCTTACAACAAAAACAGAATGAGATTATACGAAGGTCTACAAGAATGTGGATTTGAATGTGTAAAACCAGAGGGCGCATTCTATTTGTTTATGAAGGCACCAATCGAAGATGATTCTGAATTTGTTAAAGTTGCTAAAGAATATAACTTATTACTAGTTCCAGCTTCAAGCTTTGGAGTAAAAGGTTATGTGAGAATAGCATATTGCGTGTCTTACGATACAATCGAAAGATCCATGACAGCATTTAGGAAATTAGCTCAAAGATACGGATTGATAAAGTAAGAAAGGAGATACGATGAGATTAAAAAGAGGGATTACATTAGGATTAATAATTATAGTTGCAGTACTTTTAATTAGTACAACTTCTATTTGTTTTGCCGAAACAAATATAGTTTCTTCAACTGAATTAAGTTCTACTCTTGAAGAATTAAAAGGAGTAGAAATCCAAATTGATAACTTGCAAAGCTATTTAGATTCTGATGAGTTACAAGATGAAACAGAATCCGTTTCCATGATAGTTAAATATAATGATGATAATTCTCATGATATTGCTAGCGATTTGCAATCAAAAGGGGTAAGTGCAACGGTAAACTACACTTACTCTGTTTTGTTAAATGGTTGCGAAATCACAATGCAAGCAAAGGATATCCTATCTTTATCTGAATTAAGTTATATAAAGAGCGTAACATTGTCTAGTGATTATTATCTAGACAATTACACTACAGGATTAAGTGGAACAACAACAGGTGTTGTAACTAACGATACTGCTTATAAAGGCGAGGGAATGGTAGTTGCTGTAATCGATGCAGGATTTGATGTTACTCATGAGGAATATACTCCAACAAGTTCAATCGTCAGTGCTTTTGATAAGTCAAATATAGATAATGTTTTAACTCAATTAAATTCATATAAATTCTCTAGCGAGACAGCGTCTTCATTATATGTTTCTGAAAAAGTAGTATATGCATATGATTATGCGAATGAAGATGTTGATGTTTATTTAAAAGGCGAATCGCATGGTACTCATACATCAACTACTTTAGCTGGTTCAACAAGCGGTGTTGTTCCAAATGCTCAATTAGTATTAATGAAAGTAGCCGAGGATGCTTCGCAAGCTATTTCGGATGGTGCGATTATTGCGGCCTTTGAAGATTGCTATCTATTGCAAGTAGATGTAATCTCAATGTCTATTGGCAGTCCTTGCGGATTTGCAGAAGATAGTGAATGGGGAGAGATTATAGAATCAGTTAGAAATGCAGGTATAACAGTTATAGTTTCTGCAGGAAATGACGCAACATCCTCAAAGGGAACAGGAAGTAGCGATAATGCTTTAAGTGATAATGTGGACAATGCGACTATTGGGGCCCCTGGTACTATGTCAGATACATACTCTGTAGGATCAGCAGCTGAGGTTAACTATTTCCTTATTAATAATGTAAAAGTATATTCAGAAAGCTTGGTTGATATTAAAGATGAATATCTAGTGTATTTAGATGCATATAATGATTTATTAACTTATTGCCAAAATAACGGTATTACAAATGGGGAACTAGAGTACATTATTGTTTATAATGGCGATGATTTAGGCGGCGCAACTTCAGATATTGAAAAATTAAGCAATGCGGTTGATGGAAAAATAATTGTTGCATCGAAGGACAAAGTATCAAGCGAAAGTTTGACATTGGCAAAGAAAAATGGTGCTATAGGCTGTATATTAATTGGCGGTGAAACAATAGGACACTATGGACAAAGTACTATGACCGTATTCCCAATACTAGTAGTATCAAGCAATTATAAAGATACTATTTTAGTAAATGCAGATAGCAGCACTAATATAGGAACGTTAAAAGTTGATGATAGTTATAGAAAAATCGTAATGGAGAGTTATTCTTCTAAGGGTGTTAATACAGATTTATCATTAGGTGTAGATTTTGTCTCTTACGGTTCTTGTATTTTAGCTGGCGTTAATGGCGGAGGTTATTCTACTTATACAGGTACATCTATGGCTACACCTAATACAGCTGGCGTTTACACAGCAGTAATGGAATATGTGAAGGCAAATCTGGCATTATTCGGTATTGATGAAAATGCAGAAGATTTGAAAGAACAAATTTCTAATGTCGCTTCTAAATTGATTATGTCTAACACAGACTTACTAATTGATGATGAAGGTGTCTTATATTCACCTAGATCACAAGGTGCAGGTTTAGTTAATATAAGCGATGCAATTAGTTCAGAATCATATATTCAAACCTATGACAGTAATGATGAAGAGATCCAAAGAACAAAAATTGAATTGGGAAATAATGTTGGTTCAACTTTTGAGTTAAAAATGTCTATTGTAAACGTAAGTAATGAATCAAGAACTTATGAGATAAATGTAGATGTTTTAACAGAAAAACTAACAAGTGATAATAGAATGTCTGGATATGACCAAGAGCTAAGCTATGTTGTTAATTCTATTGATGGTGCAACATATTCAGATAATACAGAAAAATGGATAGTATCAGTTGCTTCAGGCGAGAGTACGACAATTACTATTTCAATTACTTTAGCTCAAAGTGCTATTGAGGAATTGAGCAAATTTGCTAATGGTATATATATCGAAGGATATGTTCTATTATCTACAGGCAATAATGAAACTTCTTTATCTACTCCGTTTATTGGCTTCTATGGGGATTGGGAATCAGTTCCAATGTTAGATATAACAACATATGAGGAAACTGACGATAATAAAGCCGAATCAACAGCAACAACATTCTATGGTATTTATGCCGGTTCAGCATATATTCCTATGGGTAGTTACGCATTTAGCGTTTCTGACAAATACGAAGGGGAAAAACCAAGTGATAATGAAGAGTACAATGCATTATCTATCTACTCATCTGCTATGTATGGAGTAGGACTAGTACAATTAGGTTTGTTAAGAAATGCAGAGCATGTTGTATTAAATGTCACTGATAATACGACAGGTGAGATAGTTTATTCATACGAAAAGGATGGTATAAGAAAGTATCATGATTCTAGTAATTTGACAGCTGTTATTACTCCAACAATATCTACATATTCTTTAGGATTAAGCAATAATGGCAAATATACTATATCTATAGATGTTTATAGAACATATGACGAAGAATCTGAAAACAATGTTGTTTCAGATAACGTATCAACTGTATTCTACGCAGATTATGAAGCTCCAGTTATTGATGATATAAAGCTAGTTGAAGAAGGCGACGGCAAGATTTATGCTGATGTAACAATGTATGATAATCATTACATTCAAGCAATCGCATCTTGCGTTGGTGTTAGATCTTTATTATCTGTTTCTCTATCAGTTTTAGATGTTTATCCAGTTACAACGCAAGCAAATGGCGTTGGTAAAACTGTTACACAAAGAATAGATGTTACTGATGCATATAAATCTTCTACAAATGGTTATATTTATTTCTATATAACAGATTATGCATTTAATTATTCTGTTTATTATTCAAAGATAGGTAATACTTCAGAAACAGAAAGCAGTAGCAATGGCTCAGACACTTCAGACAAGAATTCTAACATAGCTACAACTTCCTTGGAATTCAAGATGACAGAGGAAGAGATAAGTGTTAACCAAGAAATAGATTTATCTAGCACTAAATATTTAAAAGGTTATAAGTTAGATCAAAATTATACTTGGTCTACATCAAACAATGATGTTTTAGCTATTTCTAATGGTAAGGTTACAGGTCTTTCTACTGGTGTATGTGCAGTTACTGTTACAGATAGTGATTCTAGAACATCTACAATAATCATTAAAGTTGTAGCGTCAGATCAATTTATAGGAGCAGCATATAAATCTACAAAAATATCTGGTTACACAATGGTTGATACTTTAGCTTCAAGTAGCGATGCGTTCTTTGGTGTTAAGGTAAGTGCGGATACAATTGAATTAGCTCCAGGCGAGGCATTCTCATTTACTTATAGCTATTCTCCATATAATTATAACTATATTGAAAATCCAGTTATAATCACTATGGAATCAACAAACACTTCAGCAGTAAGCGTAGGGAATAATATTATTCGTGCAGTAAGCGCCGGAACCTCAATAGTAACTGTTAAAGCAAAAATAGCAGGTGTAGAAGATGTAGTAATTGGCACTTATGAGATAGAGGTTAGCGCTGAAACATATGTTAAGGATGGAGTG
>JAEEGL010302877.1_pt1 | contig 75313 bp, 66 predicted proteins | sample 9134231 | NCBI WGS metagenome assembly JAEEGL01 (sample SAMN16246548, study PRJNA631951) | gut metagenome | biome: gut microbiome; feature: rumen; material: fiber-attached | host: Bos | place: Iran: Karaj | collected 2018-10 | reverse complement strand
TTTGATGTGGTACCTCCGGGGATCGAACCAGGGACACGCGGATTTTCAGTCCACTGCTCTACCACTGAGCTAAGGTACCTTTTCAAAAGCGACTGCAAAGATACGTCGACTTTTTGACCTGACCAAATTTTTTGAGGAAAAAATGATTTTTTTCTTTTTTTCGCTGAAAAGCATTACCTTTGTGAAACGAAAAAAAACCAGACAAGATATGCTGCCACCCATCATCAAATTATTACGACCCGCACAGTGGAGCAAGAACGTGTTTGTCTTCCTGCCGTTGTTCTTTGACAAGAAGCTCACCGACGTCCATGTGCTGATGCTCACCTGCTTGTGCTTCGTCATCTTCTCGTTGGCGGCGAGCTCGGTCTATTGCCTGAATGATATTCTGGACCGTGAGGCCGACAAGCAGCACCCCGTGAAGTGCAAACGCCCCATCGCTTCGGGGGCAGTGAGTGTTACATCGGGATGGATTGCCATGCTGGCATGTGTGGTGATTGCCGGAGCGCTCATGGTGTGGCAATTGCCCCAATTGACGTGGATTCTTGTCGGTTACCTGATACTGAACATTGCCTACAGCCTGTGGCTCAAGCATATCAGCCTGGTTGACGTGCTGATTGTGGCGGTCTTCTATGTGATGCGTGTGCTGGCGGGCGCCATGGCAGGTGAGATTGTGCCATCGCAATGGATTGTGGTGATGACTTTCCTGCTCGCCCTGTTCCTGGTGTTAGGCAAACGGCGCGACGATGTGATGCTGCAGGCCGAGAAAGGGACGGTAGTGCGTCGCGGTGCGGCCAACTACAACCTGCAGTTCATCAACATGGCACTCACGATGGTGGCTACCGTGACCATTGTCGCCTACATGATTTACACCATGAGCGAGGATGTCGCGGCACGCTTCAACAGCCACTATGTCTATTGCACGGCAGTGTTTGTGCTGGCGGGCATCTTGCGGTATTTGCAGCTCACAGTGGTCGAGAACCGCAGCGACAGTCCCACCAAGGTGCTGTTGCATGACCGCTTCATCCAGCTGTGCCTGCTGGGATGGATCATCTCCTTCCTCATCATCATTTATTGCTGAATGATCAGATAACTAAAAAACCTGAAACCAGGGACTAGAAACTAAGGACTAGAAACTAAGGACTAAGGACTAGGGACTAAGGACTAGAAACTAGAAACTAAAAAACATGAGACGCGTTGTCGCATTTGACTTTGACGGGACCTACACCCTGCACGACTCGCTGCCCCAGTTCTTGAAACAGAGCTTCGGCAAGTGGAGCTACCTGTGGGGCTTGCTGCTGTGCCTGCCGTGGATTGCGCTGTTCAAGCTGCGACTGCTGCGTGGCGGCCAGGCCAAGGAGAGGCTCATCAGTCACTTCGTCAAGGGGATGCCGCAAGAGCGCTTTCGCCAATTGGGAGAACAATTCCAGCAATCGCAGTCCCGGCTGACGCGCCCCGAGGCCGAGCGTGCCATGCAGGAAGCCCTCAAGGCCGGCGACCAGGTGCTGGTTGTCACAGCGAGCATCGTCGATTGGGTCAAGCCTTGGTTTAAAGACAAGGATGTGACTGTGCTGGGGACCGAACTCGAGGCCGATGCCGAGGGAGTTCTGACGGGCCGTTTTGCCACGCCCAACTGCAACGGGGCCGAAAAATGGCGGCGCATCGTCGAGGCCGTCCCTGATGTCGAGCAGCGCGAACTGGTGGTCTACGGTGACAGCCGAGGTGACAACGTCATGCTCAGCCATGCCGACAAGGCATACTTCCGCGACTTTGAGACACCCGTTGAGAAACTGCCGCCAGGCAACCGGCATCCAGGCAGGTTTTTCTGGCCGGTGATGATTCTGCTGGTCTTGTACCAGATGCTGGGCGTGTTCTTCGGCATGGATGTCGCTGACGCGGGATTCTATCTCACCTTCTATGACAACATCTTCACGCACCCAAGCAGTGTGGAGTATAATTTCATGTACTACCTGAGCGGAGTGATCGGCGGCACGTTCCAGAGCCTTTTCCCCTCGATGGGGATGTGCGGGATGCGCCTGCTGGGAGTGGCCTTCAACACCCTGTGCGGCATCATCCTGTACTTTGCCCTGCGCCGTCATGTCGACGAGCGCGCCATCACCCTGGGCTGCGCCCTGGTCATCACTTCGTTCATTGCCCCACCCTACACACTCTGCTACGACCTGTGCACCATCGTGTTTTATGTGCTCGCCATCACCCTGCTGTGGCGGGGCATGGAGAAAAACAGGACCTGGATGGTCGCCCTTGCCGGCATGATGGCAGGACTGAACATCCTCGTGCGCATCCCCAATGTGCTGGGATTGTCGATGGCCCTCCTGCCGTTTATCAGGTATTTCGCCCAGCGGCAGCGCCTCAACATCAGTTGGAAGACTGCTGCGGCACAAACCGCGTGTTTCCTCATTGGAGCCGTTGCGGGTGTCGGCCTTGTCCTGGCGCTCATGCCTGAGCACCACTACACCTGCTTCTTGAACGTCTTGCGTGACCTGAGGGATATCGCTAGTGACAGCAGCGGAACGGCATCGCACACCACGGGGCAGATGATGATGACGCAGCTCAAGTTCTATGCCGCCGAGTTGCTGGTGGCCGCCAAACTGGCGGTGCCCGTCGTGTTGTATTGGTGGGCGCACACCCGCATGAGCAACCGTTGGCTGTCATGGGCCCTCAAAGCGCTTGCGTTAGCCGTGTTCGTCTGGTTCGTGTACAGGATGCACCCGCTGCAGCCGTTGTGGGTGATGTGCCTGGCAGGCGGCATCATGGTCATGATCAAGCATTGGCGCGACCGCACGGGATTGGCATGGATGGCATTGCTGGGCATCGGCATGATGCTGGTGATGCCTCTGGGCAGCGACGGGGCATACAACAACGGCACCATCATCGCATGGGCCATCGCTCCGGTGGCTGCCTTGTGGTGGCTGCATCGCAGCAGGGTGGCAATGCCATTGGCATTCATTGCCGTGTGCGCCGTTCGCATGGTGGCGGGTGGCGCCTATTTTGACGGAGGCCCCCTGTGGCAAAAGCGATACACCATCGACAACGAACGCGCCGCACACATCTACACGACACGGGAGCGCGCCGAGGTGCTCAACACCATGTTGGACGGCATCAAGCCTCATGTGAAACCGGGCACAGTGCTCATGGCCTACGGCAGCACGCCGCTGATCAATTACCTCACGCACACGCGCCCCTACATCGGTTGTTCGTGGGTGGAGCAGTTGAGCGCCCCCATGCTTGAGAAAAAACTGGCCCGGGCACCCAAGACAGGCTTCCCGCTCGTATTGCAACAGAAGTTCAACACCCTGGGCATGTACTGGAGCGAACCCAACAGCGATTTCGCCACCGACTACGTTTACCAGAACACCTATCGCGATAACCGCAAGCTGGAAGTCCTCAACAAGTTCCTGAAATCTGGTGACTACCACGTCATCTACGAGGACTCTCATTTCATACTTTACCAGCCAGGCTGGGGTGACGCCATCTGACCATGGAAGGACTGCTGCAATACATCTGGCAACACAAGCTGTGGCTCAGCGAGGACATGGTGACCAACGACGGCCGCCGTGTGCGCGTCATCGACCCGGGGCTGCTCAACACCGATGCGGGACCTGATTTCTTTAATGCCAAGGTCGAAATTGACGGCCACCTGTGGGTGGGTAATGTGGAGATTCACGTGCGTGCCAGCGACTGGAAGCGGCACCACCACGACGAGGACCCGGCCTACGACAGCGTTATCCTGCATGTTGTCGAGAAAGACGATGCTCCCGTCATGCGCATCAACGGCGAACGCATACCACAAGTGGAACTGAAAGTATCACCTCGTTTCAACGAATGCTATGACCGTCTGGTCAACGCACGTGTGGAGCTGCCCTGTGCCGCACGCCTCCATGAAGTGCCCGCGCTCACCGTAACCGAGTGGATCGAGGCGCTGGCATTTGAGCGGCTGCACGGCAAGGTGGACCGCATCCAGGAGTTGTATGAACGATACAACGGCAGTTGGGAAGATATCTGCTACGTGCTCCTTGCCCGGACGCTGGGCTTCGGCATCAACAACGACGCCTTCGAGCGTTTGGCGCGTGTCACGCCGTTGCGACTGCTGCACAAGCACAGCGACTCCATCCTGCAGGTCGAGGCGCTGTTGTTCGGACAAGCAGGGCTGTTGAATGGCGCCCACAGTGAAGAGCCTTATTACCAGCAACTCACACGTGAGTATGCCTTCCTGGCCAACAAGTTCTCGCTGCGACCCATCGAGGGCACGGCTTGGCGTCTGTTCCGCAGCCGCCCGCAGAATTTCCCCTACCGCCGCATCGCGCTGCTGGCACAGTTTGTCCAGGGCGGTTTCAACCTGATGAATGACATTCTCACCGCCAGCGACACGAAGGCCTTGCGACAGCTGTTCGACATCGAGTTGAGCGGCTATTGGACAACACATTACTCCTTTGGTCACCCGTCGCCTGGTGCGGGACGCGCGTTGTCAGGCAGCAGCATCGATATCGTGTTGATTAACACAGTCGCCCCGCTCTTCTACGCCTACGGAGAACTCACCGACGACTACCGGATGACCGACCGAGCCATCGAATTGCTTGAAGATATCCGCTCCGAGCAGAACAGCATCGTGACGCTGTTCCGCAACGCGGGCATCAAGTGCGACAACGCACTCACCAGCCAGGCCCTCATCCAACTGCGCCGCAACTACTGCGAAGCCCGCAAGTGTATCTATTGCCGACTGGGGCACCGCCTGCTAGCCACCGACGCACGACAAAGCGCCGAATAAAGGGCAATCGCCCGACACACAAAACAGCAGCTGCGTCATCTTTCACACCTCATCGAGGCACGAATGATGGCGCAGCTGCATTAGCTATATTTCAAGGGAGATCAGTTGACGCCCAGCAGCATGTCGATGAGCTCGGTCACGTCACTGATGTCAACTGTGCCGTCGCCGTCCACATCCACGTAGGCAGGCAGTTCTCCGCCGTTCAGCAACAAATCAATCAAGCTGGTCACATCGTCAATGGCGATAGCCCCGTCACCATCCACATCACCAGGCCCGGCACCGATAAACGGCACAATGCGCGAGAACTTGCCCCACTCGTCATGACCTCTATAAGCCTCAAGCGACTCTTGGGGAACAAATAATGTGGCTTGCCCAATAATATTTACCAGCCACATATAGCCATCTATTATTTGGGACGGGGTTGTTCCCATACATACTATTTTAGTCAAATACGGGCAATCAAATGCGAAATCGCCGATGAAAGTCACCGATGACGGAATAGTGAGTTGTTTAAGGCTGGCGCTCCAAAATGCGCCATGATACAATGTGGTGATAGTATTGGGAAGTGTGACACTGCTGACATCACAATTATCAAAAGCATTCTCGCCAATGCCTGTTACCGTATAAGTCTTTCCCTCATATTCGACAGTACTTGGCACAACAACATCATCATGATAACATTGAGTATAGGCATGGGGCAAGACCCAATTAAGGGGAAATTCCATATACTCGGTAGATACCCACACTTCTCCTTCGGAGCATCTTTCTCCAGAATAATAAATGCCATCCACGATGAAATCATAGGCTTGATAGATTGAGGATTCCTCTATCACAAAATAAAACTCGCATATATCGCTGGCTTCTTTGTCTGGACTGATTGCAAAAGCACGCACTGTATACTGTCCCATCTCAGTGAAGCAAACAGGCTCTGAATAAACCATCCATTCAGTCCAGTCGCTACCATAATTATTACAGAAGCTCCAAAATATCTCGGCGTCGGGGTCTTCGTCATAAATTTCGATGATTCCAGTGTTTGTGATTTCATCGTATGAATAATTAATCACAGGATCTTCAGTCTGCGTTTGTGCATTCACAGCTAATGCCACGAACATAACCAATAGTGTTAACAGTAAATGTCTCATAGTATAAACGGTTAAAGGATTAATTAAATATGATAAAAAACAGAGGGCACAAATTGGCGGATGCCGTGTCGCCCCCTGTGGTTAAATGAACTGTCAACGTAAGCCCAGCAGCATGTCGATAAGCTCGGTCACGTCACTGATGTCAACTGTGCCGTCGCCGTCCACGTCGATGTATGCAGGCAGTTCTCCGCCGTTCAGCAACAAATCAATCAGGCTGGTCACATCGTCGATGGCGATAGCTCCGTCACCGTCCACATCACCAGGCCCGGCACCGATAAACGGCACAATGCGCGAGAACTTGCCCCACTCGTCATGACCTCTATAAGCCTCAAGCGACTCATTCGGCACAAACAAAGTCGCCTGATCATAAATTGAAACGTCATAGTTAATTGTTCTAAAACAATCGCTGACATCCAGAGGAATTGCATTCAGACATATGACGCGTTGCAGGTTGATACAATTTTGGAATGCGTGCTCGCCAAGATTGTTGACAGAATCAGGGATGGTAATGCTGGTCAGACTCGTGCAAGAAGCGAATGCAGCCTGATTTATATCAGTAACGGAGTTAGGGATAGTAATGCTTTTCAGACTGGTACAAGTATAGAACACACACTCGTCGATAACTGTGAGACAGTCGGGAATGCTGATGCTGGTCAAACCGCTGCAGTAAGAGAATGCATAGCTATTGATGGTCGTGACAGAGTTGGGGATGGTCAGGCTAGTTAGGGCACTGCAGCCATGGAATGCCCAGTCACCGATGAAGGTGACAGAGTCAGGGATATTGATGTCGCTGATACGTTTGCAGTCATAGAATGCCGAACGGCCAATAGATGTGACGGTGTTAGGGAGAATCATGCTGGTCAACATGCTACAACCACGGAACGCCCCGTTTGGAATGACGGTGAGCGAGTTGGGAATGTTGATGCTAGTCAAAGCATAACAATCCTCGAACGCCTCGATACCAATCTCAGTGACAGTATTCGGAAGGGTCAAGCTGGTCAGTTTCCTGCACTCATAGAAGGCCCGACTGCCGATGGTGGTTACCAAATTGCCCATGGTTGCGTTGGTCAGGTTCGTGCACCATGCGAAAGCCCCACTTTCGATTGAAGTGACAGCGTCTGGGATGTCAATGCTGGTCAAACCAGAGCAACTATAGAATGCATCCACACCGATAAGCGTGACTGAGCTGGGGATAACTGTATTCATGCAACCATTAATGAGTTTGTTTGTGGCAGTCTCAATAATGGCATTACAGTTATTGCGAGAGTCATAGTATGGATTATCACTCTCCACTTGAATGCGTGTCAGACCACTGCAACCACTGAACGGAGATTTGCCGATGAAGGCAACGGAGCCGGGAATGACTATACTAGTCAAGCCACGGCAAGAGTCGAATGCAAACTCACCGATAAAGTTGACAGTGTTGGGAATGGTTACGCTGGTCAGTTGTTTACAGTTATCGAATGCATAGCTGTCGATACCTATGACGGTGTAGGTATATCCAAGATATGAGACGGTGGCGGGAATGGTCACATCGCCAGTGTAGGAGGCTTCGTCCATTGGGTTGGAAGTCACAATAGCCTCGTCACCATTAGCGATGTAGAAAATTCCGTCCACCTCAAAGGTATAGGCGTTCATGGTCGCAGTTACCGCGGCCAGCATCAGTAGGGTTAAGAGTAGTTTTTTCATCTTTTATATAGTTTTATTGTTGAACATTCGTTTCAATCATCTGATGCCCAGCAGCATGTCGATGAGCATGGTCACGTCACTGATGTCAACTGTGCCGTCGCCGTCCACATCTACGTAGGCAGGCAGTTCCTCACCGTTCAGCAACTGGTCAATCAGATTGGTCACATCGTCGATGGCAATCACACCGTCACCGTCTACGTCACCAGGTCCAGCGCCAATAAACGGCACGATATGCGCGAATCGCCCCCACTCTTCATGTCTACGGTAATCTTCCAACACATCGTTGGGAACATACAACGGCACGCTATCATACAAATCAGCAAATGCGTCCATGCTGGCATCAGGAGGAGTCGTTGACTCGCAGGTAATGCTTGACAGACCTTTATAGCCAGCAAATGCGTAAGGGTTTATCTGGATGTACTCAAGGTATCTGGAGAACACCAAATCTTTGACATCCCCTACTTCCTCATCATCCAGGACGAAATGCTCGGCATAATACAGAGGATTACTCTTGGCATTGCTGAAGACTATGCTACTGCACCAATCATAGAGGTTGGGATATTCCACGCGCTCGAGCCCGGTGCAGCCCAGGAACGCATCCTCGCCGATTTCTGTCACAGTATAGGGTATTGAGATACTTGTCACGTCGGGGCAATTCTCGAAGGTGTTTTCAAGAATCCGCTCCACATTTTCGGGAATTGCCAAATCACCGGAATAGCACGCGGGATGTTCACTCGGCGCCACATACTTGTTGCAGATTTCGTCATACCTCGTGATGACCGGGGTCTCAGGAGTCACATCATAAACATTGTACGCCGGATAATAAAAGCCATCCATGTAATCTCCATAGCGGAAAACACTGCCGCCGCCAATATGCGGGCCCAAATCCAGCAAAATGCCCATATTGCTGGACCAACCGTTAGCATAGGCGATTACCTCTACAGTGCAACGCCCCATGATGGGTTGAGGAGCGCGCCACACTTCAAAAGGATCTTCATAGGTCTGCCAATCGTAGCTGGTACCGTTATAATAAAGTTTATACTGCACTTCAACATCTTCGCCGGTATAAATGTCCATCAAGTATGATTCCGTTTCCGGCTCATAGATCATGTAAAAAATAGGTATTGCCGGCACTCTGAAATCCATAGTCCTCACACCCATGCTTTCCCCTTCGTTTTGGGCGGTAGCGGTAATTTGACAAGTGTTGATGTTTTGACCAAAGGAGAAATCATAGGGATTTGACACCTCCTCGCCATCCACATAGAGACGCACATCTCCTTCGCCAACGGCTTCAATTCGATAAACGAAAAAGCAAATCTCCTGATAATGGCTCTGACTGATACTGACGTACTGATTGAAGTTACCCACATTTTCAATCACAATCTCGGGCGCAGGGGTCTGCGCAGCAAAAGACAGCAATGCCGTCAGAAAAGCGCTAGTTAGGGTTAAAAAAGTCTTCCTCATCATTGTTTAGATTATATATAAATAATAAATGAATTTCGGATAAGGAATCACCCCCTGCAGGTAGCACTGCTATGCCTCTTGATGGCCATTACATGGCATCAGCAAAGAGACATCACACCGAGTCCGGTGTGACAGGTTCATCAAGTTTCAACTTTTCATCGGGGTTGAAATCGTCGGTCAGCGGGATGGCGAGCGAGTCCTCGTCAAAGTCGAGCATCGTCGAGTCAAACTCCTCAATCTCGCCCAATGCCGAACAACCCGAATAAAGGTCAGGATTGATGGGCTCCTTAGCGGGCAGGAAACGCTGGTGGTACTTCTTGTACTTCGGATCACTCAGCACGAGCTGCAGGAAACGTCCGCAGATAGGCAATGCCGTGCGGCTGCCCTGGCCCAACGAGCCCCAACGGAAGTGAATCTGACGATATTCGCCACCAACCCAAGAACCACAGACCAGACCAGGAGAAACAGCGATGAACCATGCATCGGCATGACGATTGCTGGTACCGGTCTTGCCACCCAAATCCACGTCATAGAGCGGGCGGGTGATGTAACCGTTCATGGCCATGGCGGTGCCTCCAGCATCGGTGCGGCAAGCCATGAGCATTTGCTGCATCAGGAAGGCCGAGCGGTAACTCATGGCACGCTCATGATGCTGGGGGGCATGGTAAATCTCCTTGCCGTCACGGTCCACGATGCGTGTGACAATGACGGGGTTGACGCGCATGCCATCGTTGACCACGGTGCAATAGGCATTGACGAGTTCCATCAGGTCCACATCACTGGCACCCAACGAGAGTGCCGGCTTGGCCTCCAGCGGTGATTTGATGCCCATGTCGCGAGCCAACTGCGCTATCTCGGCAAAGCCTACCTCGGCACCGACGCGCACTGTGACGCTGTTGATGCTCTGGGCGAAGGCAGCACGCAAGGTCATATCGGCACCCGTGAAAGTGCCGTTGGCATTGGTCGGACGCCAGTGCTCCAGTTCATGTTTCTCCTCATTATATACAAGGGTGTCGATGTATTCATCTAAACGACGGTTGCATGGAACGAGGCCTCGCTCCATGGCCATGGCATAGACAAAGAGCTTGAAGGTCGAACCAGGCTGATGCTTGGCGCGCACTTTGTCATACTTCCACGTGTCAAAGTCCACGTCACCCACCCAAGCCTTAACATGGCCATTGCTCGGCTCCATGGCGATGAAGCCGCAATGCATGAAGTGCAACATGTATTTCACCGAATCAATTGAACTCATCTCCATGTAGAGTGAGTCGTTCTCGTAGTCAAACAAATGCACCTTGTGAGGCTGGTTCATGTAGTAGTTGACCGAGTCCAGGTCATTGGGGTAACGTGCCAGCAAGGCATGATAGACGGGAGTGTTGCGTGCCTTGTCCTCGACAAAGTTGGCGATGGGCTGGTTGTTCTCGTCAAGCCAGCAATCCTGGTCACCCCAGTGGCTCCTGAAATTCTGCTGCACAATCTTCATCTTCTCGCTCACAGCTTGCTCGGCATACTCTTGCATCTTGGAGTCAAGGGTGGTATAGATCTTGAGGCCATCACGCTCCAAGTCTAGTTTCAGTCCTTGAGCTTGGGCAATCTCTTCCACCTCGTGGGCCACGGCCTCGCGGAAGTAAGGTGCCACGCCGTCATAGTTGGTCTCGCTGGTATACTTCAGGTTGATGGGCAACGATGACACCGAGTCATATTGTGCCTGGGTCAGGTCGCCACGAGACACCATGTTCTTGAGGACCTGATTGCGGCGACGCAGGCTGTTCTTGGGGTTGATGCGCGGGTTATAGGTGCTGGTGGCCTTGAGAAGTCCCACGAGCACAGCGCTTTCTTCGAGTTTAAGCTCGCGAGGAGTGGTCTTGAAGTAGGTATTGGCGGCAGTCTTGATACCATAGGCGTTACTGCCGAAGTCCACCGTGTTGGCATACATCTCGAGGATTTCCTCCTTGCTGTAAAACAGCTCGAGCTTGGTGGCGATAATCCACTCCTTGCTCTTCATGATGAGCATTTTCACTCCGGGTATATACCCCAGCAGGCCCGTGGAATAGTCGCTGCGGGTGCGGAACATGTTCTTCACCAGCTGCTGTGTGATGGTGCTGGCGCCACGGGGACGGCCATGAAGCACCATGTCCTTGGCAGCGGCGCCCAAGCCACTGAAATCGATGCCGTGATGGCTGTAGAAGCGTTCATCCTCGGTATCGATGAGCACCTTGAAGAACTCGGGATTGATGGAGTCATAGGTGACCGGCGTGCGGTTCTCGTCATAGTACTTGCCGATGGTCTTGCCGTCGGCACTGTACAGGTAGCTTGCCTCGGGATTCCGGGGGTGCATGATGCTATAGGTGCTTGGCGATTTGCCGAAAAGCCACAGGAAATTGATATCGACAGCAATGAGATAAAGCAGAAACAGGACGATAAACGTACCCAGGGCTGCCAGTGTCTTGGCCCACCAGGGGCGCCCGCGATACAATCCCTTGTACCACTTCTTGAAGCGGCGCCAATTGCCGATAATGATATTACCTATTGATTTCTTGCTCATGTGCAAAGGTTTTTAATGGTCCAGGTCGGCACGGTCACTGTTTGTTTGCGCCACCTCTCATACGGCGCTTCAGATATCGAGGGATGAACATCAGGTGGCGAACTGTAGCCTTGAGTGTGCCATAGTGGTGGCACATGATGCGATAGCGTTCCCACAACGACGAGCGGTGATGACGGGTTGTCACACCCTCCGACAGATAGCTGATGATGGGCTGACGACCGACATAGGCATTAGCGGGGGATTGGCGCAACACCTTGATGCACCAGTCATAATCGGCACTGAAGCGGTAATGCAGGTCATATTCAGGCGCCAGATCACGGCGCACGGCAAACGCCTGGTGACAAACCACCATGCCATTGAGAAAACTGTCGGCTGTCAAGCGTTTGGGAGCTGTCAGGTGGCGCTTGCCCAAGACGTTGCCTTGAGCATCCACCAGTTGGGTTTGACCATAGATGACTCCAGGGCTGTCAGTGGCCAACTCGGCCATCCGAGCCAACACGGTATCGTCGGCAAAAGCGTCGCCGGCGTTCAGGAAAAGCAGGTAACGGCCCTTGGCTCGCGCTATGCCTTTGTTCATCGCATCATACAAGCCTTTGTCGGGCTCACTGAAGATGCGCAGGCCCGAAATTGACGCTTGGCGCACGACGTCAAGCGTGCCATCGGTCGACGCACCGTCAATGATGAGCAGCTCATAATCGCTGCTCGTCTGGCGCTGCACGCTCCGCATGGTAGGAGCAACAACATCTGCAGCATTCCACGTGACTGTTATGATGGAAAATAACGGTTCCATGCCTTAATAATGGTTTTACGTCCGCAAAATTACAGTTTTCCGCGAACTTTTACAATCAATTTGACATTTTTTCGTTATTTAGAATATAATAATACAACTGAAACGATGATGAGAGACTTTATCAGACGTGCGTTAATGATGGCTGCAATAGCGTTGCTGTGCAGTGCTTGCAACCACATCGACAACAAGGCGGTGCCTAGTTTCACGGTACGCATCGACTTGGGCAGCTTTGCCCTGTGGAACACTTACGGAGTCAACGGTGTGGGCGAGTACCGCATTTTTAACCGCGACAAGAACCTGCCGTCCAATTTCCCCTACAACGTCAACACCTACACCGGCTATGGCGGCGTCCTGCTGATGATGGGCATCGAGGGGCCGTTAGCCTATGACCTCTCGTGTCCTGTCGAGATCAGCCAGAACATCACCCTGTCAATCGACGCCAACAATTTCGAGGCCGTCTGCCCCAGCTGCAAGTCTCATTTCAATCCGCTAACAGGCGCCGGTGGTCCGGTGAGCGGTGTCGCCGTCAACAGCAAACTGGGCATGCGCATGTACCGCGTCACCCCAAGCAATGGCGGCTACTTCATCTCCAACTGATTGATTAAGACATATACTATAAGAAGTATCATCTTGTCTTCAACCTTGTGAATCGGCCAACTCAATACCACTTCGCGACTTAGCGTGGGGCCAAGATGGGCGGTATCCTGACTAACAATCAGGAACTAAAAATGTTCCACGGCGGACGTGTTGACAGACCGTCTGCCAGAGTACAAAACCACTTTTTTGATAAAAACGGCATTTTTCGTTGCATTTTGCAATCCGAAATTGCAATTTGCGTCTCATCGAGCACTCTTTTTGTGGCAAAAATCCAAAAAATAAATCTTATAGGATGCCATTTATTGTTAAAAAGTGTAAACTTTTTCATTTTTCGTTTCCAAAATTTAAACATTCGAGGCTGCCTTGAGCGCCTATTATAAGGGAATTTGCGTGGAACAATCATCAAAAAAGAGCAAAATCGCTAAATGTTTACAAGTGTTTAACTAGTTTGGTCGGGTTGGCAGGTTGGAGTACTTTTGTAGCGATGAAGATAGTCACGACCTATCGTTATCAGTAGACAAACCAGGGCGTACGGCATTGAAATCGTTCTCGGTGCCCTTAACGAAGAGAGCGCAGGAGCGCACAACTTCCAGTCCTCTAAAATAACAATTTATGAGTTTTAATAAGAGAATATTAAGAAGTTTTTCGGCATTATTTGTAATTATTGCAATTTCCCTTACTAGCTTTACTGCACAATCTCAGCAGTTGAGCAACCGCAAACAAGGCACCGTTCTCGAACAATTGGAGCAGAACAGCCGCAACAACCTCATCGATCAAGTCATCAATTACGCATACGGCTTCCGGGGCACGCCTTATCGTTATGGCGCAATGTCACCCCGCGCCTTTGACTGCTCGGGTTTCACGAGCTATGTGTTCAAGCGCTTTGGCATCGAATTGGATCGCTCATCACGTGGTCAGATTTTCGACGGCGTGCGTGTCAAGAAGTCCGAACTGCAGCCTGGTGACCTCGTGTTCTTCCAGGGCCGCTCAGGACGTGGCGGCGTGGGCCATGTGGGCATCGTCACCAAGGTGAATGACGACAACACATTCCACTTCATCCATTCGGCCTGCCACACCGGTGTGACCGAGAGCAAAAACACAGAGACCTACTACAACAGCCGCTATGTGGGCGCCTGCAGGGTTCTCTGACAAAAACAAACCATTTGATTTACAGCGTGCGTTCCCCTCGTGGAGCGCACGTTTGTTTTCTTGAACAACCCCACCGCTCGGCCACAGCTGAAATATCTTTGCCAACATTTGCAGCATTGCCGCATTTTTCTTAGTTTTGCGGCAATAAAACAAAACCATTATGAACATCAGACGATTCTTGTTGTTGACGGCAATTGCTGTCGTGGCCTGTACGGCAACGGCAAGCCATGTCCTGCTTGACGGTGTGCTGGAACAGTCCACGATTTACCCGGGCACCGTACACACGTTTCAGGTCTATGTGCCTGACCGATATGACGGCAAGCGGCCCGCAGCGCTTTATGTCGGCCTCGACGGTGTGCTGTGCAATGCCCCTGCAGTGATGGACTCGCTCATCGCCGAGCGCAAGATGCCTATGGCCATCGGTGTGTTTCTGCAGCCAGGCATCATCAAGGACAGTGTCGGCACCGTGCTGCGCTACAACCGCTGCTATGAGTTTGACAATACCACAGGCGCCTTCGCCGACTTCCTTGAGAGTGAATTGCTGCCCGCTGTCGAGCAAATGACAACACCCAAGGGCAAACCCATCCGCTTGTCACGCCGCCCTGGCGACCGCATGATCTTCGGGCTGAGCAGTGGCGGCATAGCGGCGTTCAATGCCGCATGGCATCGTCCCGACCTGTTCGGCAAGGTGTTCACCGGCGTGGGCACGTTCGTGGCCATGCGCGGCGGTAATGACCTGCAGGCGCTGGTGCGCAAGACCGAGCCCCTACCCCTGCGCGTGTTCATCCAAGACGGTAGCAACGATGCCTGGAATCCGCTGTTTGGCCATTGGTACGAAGGCAACCAGTTGTTGGCAAGCGCGCTAACGTTTGCCGGCTATGACGTGCAATGCGACTGGAGCGACGGCGGACACAACGTGACCCGCTCAACCCAGATTTTTTCCCAAGTGATGGAATGGATGTGGCGCGACTGGCCCACACCGCCTACGGTGGGTGAGAGTCAAAACGACTTCCTGCAGTCCCTTCTCATCGAGGAGGACACAGGCTGGGAAAGAATTGGCGAAGGTGCAAGACGGACTCCTGTCAAGCGCATCATCTACCCCGACCTGACCAACATCGCCATGATTCCCGAGGAGCCCGGTAATGCTGTGTGGCAATATATCCTGCAAGACGGGCAACCCACCCATGGCGAACCCTTCTACTGGTTGCACAACGATGACAACAGCCGCCCGCTTGACATCCAAACCATCAACTTTGACGGTGACGGCAACCTGTGGGTCGCCACCGGCATCGGTATTCAGATATGTGACCAGAACGGCCGCGTGCGTGCTATCCTGCGGCTGCCGCATGGATGTTCTCCCGTCAACGAAATCATCATCAGCGACGGACTCGTGACACTGAGCACAGCCACGGCCACATGGCAACGCCGTTTCAATGTCGCCGCTCCCACTTTGGGGACCCGACCCAAAAGCCAGGGCCAAGGATAAATCACATCGCCAACCAAAACCGACGATTGAAAACTGACGACTTAAAACTGAAAACTAAAAACTTTTTCCTACCTTTGTAGTTTGAATATAAACACAAGGTCCATGATGCAGAACAGTAACATATCGCCCGAGATTGAAGAACAAATGATTGAGCAGGCTTATCAAAACCTGCTAAACGGCTATCTGTCAAGTAATCACCGCAAGAAAGTAGAGGTCATTGACAAAGCTTTCAAGTTTGCGCGTGATGCCCACAAGGGTATCAGGCGGCGCTCTGGCGAGCCTTACATCATGCACCCCATCGCCGTGGCGACTATTGTCAACCAGGAAATCGGACTGGGTTCCACGAGCATCAGCGCGGCCCTCCTGCACGACGTCGTCGAGGACACCGACTACACTGTCGAAGACATCGAGACGCAGTTCGGCAAGAAAATCGCACGCATTGTGGACGGATTGACCAAAATCTCGGGGGGCATCTTCGGCGCAAAGGCTTCGGTGCAGGCCGAGAACTTCCGCAAACTGCTGCTCACCATGAGCGAGGATGTGCGCGTTGTGCTCATCAAGATGGCCGACCGCCTGCACAACATGCGCACCCTGTCGTCAATGCCACCGAACAAGCAGTACAAGATTGCCGGCGAGACGCTCTACGTCTATGCTCCGTTGGCTCACCGTCTGGGTCTTTATGCCATCAAGACCGAGCTCGAGGACTTGAGTTTCAAGTACAACCACCCAAGCGAGTATGACCGCATCAAGAGCCAGATTGCCGCCAGCGAGGAAAGCCGCAACGAATTGTTCGCACGATTCTCGGCACCCATCCGCGAGCGTCTGGATAATATGGGACTGCAGTATGAGTTCAACACGCGTGTCAAATCGTGCTTCTCAATATGGAACAAGATGCAGAACAAGCACATCCCCTTCGAGGAAGTGTATGACCTGTATGCGGCCCGCATCGTGTTTGAGTGCGACAACATGAGTGAGGAGGACGAGAACGACATGTGCTGGAAAATCTACCGACAGGTGACCAGCATCTATGTCAAGCATCCTGACCGCGTGCGTGACTGGATCACCACCCCCAAGGTGAACAAATACCGTGCGTTACACGTCACCGTCATGGGACCTGACGGCAATTGGGTAGAAGTGCAGATTCGCAGCCGCAGGATGGACGACATCGCCGAGCGCGGATTTGCCGCACACTGGAAATACAAGATTGGCGAGGGAGAAGAGGAAGCCGAACTCATCACCTGGCTGTCCACGCTCACCGACCTGCTCAAGGACCCGCAGCCCAATGCCATCGACTTCATGGACACGTTGAAACTCAACCTGTTCGCCAGCGAGATTGTCGTTTTCACCCCGCAGGGAGAAACCATCACACTGCCCAAAGACGCATCGGTGCTCGACATGGCGTTCACGTTGCACACCGACCTGGGTACCCATTGCCTGGCAGGAAAAGTCAACCACAAACTGGTGCCCCGATCCTACAAGCTGCGCAGCGGCGACCAGATTGAGATTCTCACTAGCAAAACTCAGATGCCGAGTGAAGAATGGGAAAAATATGTTGTCTCACCCAAGGGCAGGACGCGTCTCAGGGCAGCACTGCGCCACCAACGGCGCCTCATCATCGACCAGGGCGAGAAAATCTTCATGGATTTCCTGGCCGATAACAAGATTGAGTTCAGCAACGAGGTGCTCTCCATCATCATCACCCGCCAGGACGTGGCCAACAAGGAGGAACTGTTCTACAAAATCGGCAACAAGGAAATCAAGCTCAACGTTGACATGGTCACCAAGAAAGAGCCCGGCAACCGCTTCAACTGGTGGCGCCGCAACCCGTTCAAGGGCAAGGAGGAGGCCAAAGAGACCACCCTCGAAGCCGCCAAAGCCGTCGACACCAAGGCTGTTTACCGCCTGACTACCCAAGACAACAAGAGCAACTACCAGATTGCCGACTGCTGTCATCCCATCCCTGGAGATGACGCTGTGGGATTCATCAACGACTCGGGCGACGTCATCGTCCACAAGATGGACTGCCCCACCCTGGCGCGGCTCAAGGCAAGCTACGGTTCACGACTGGTGCAGACCCAATGGGAGGATTATCGTGAGCAGTATCAAGCCTCGATTCACATCGAGGGAATCGACCAAAAAGGCATCCTGCAATCCATCGTGAAAATCATTTCGACCAACATGTCCATCAACATGAAGCGCATGAATGTCACCGCCGACCAGGGCGTGTTCAACTGCGACCTGGACGTGCTCATCAGCGATGCTTCGGTGGTCAACAACCTGTGCCGCGAAATCAAGAAAGTAAAAGGCGTGAACAGCGCAACGCGCATGAGCTGAGGATAACATGAAACTGAGCATTAACACCAAACCGACCTGGAAATGAAACCAAAGAATAACAATTTAATCATCACACTGCTGCTGGTGCTGTCGATTTTCCTGATTGCGACAGCCTTGTTCTTCAGCCGCGAGGAAAACACGATTCCCGACTTCGAGGTCGGCAAACCATGGCTGCACTCAAGGCTTGAGGCCAATTTCCAGTTCGACATCGAGATTGACGAGGCCACACGCAAGCACATCACCGACAGCGTGAACCAGAACTTCTCCAAGATCTACAAGATGGACCGCAAGAAGGGCGAGCAGCAACAAGCCCTGCTCATGCGTGCCATCGCCGGAAAGCCGGGCAGCCAAGCCCTCTTGCAGGCGGTCATCAACCTCTACAATGACGGCATTGTGGATAATGATGCGGCCAACGACATCCGTGCCGGCAAGCAGCTGCGCTTCATGGTGGGCAACAACGAGCTGCAAGTGGTGGACACCCGCAACATGAGGACTGTGCGGCAGGCCTACGAATGGCTCACCGACTCCCTGGCCAACAACACGGCGATTCAAGAGGGGCTCAAGGCCGTGGACATCAGCAACTACCTGGTGCCCAACATGATGGTTGATGCCGATGAGAATGAGAAATGGATGGGCGAAGACCTGCGCAATGCTTTGCGCTCGCCAGGCACGGTGCAACAGGGCGAGGCCATCATCACACGCGGTGACATTGTCACGCAGCAGAAGGCCTCGGCCATCACCAGCTATCAGAACGAACTGATTCGCCGCAACAACATGCGCAATGTCGACGAGGGACTGAACCTGCTGGGACAGGTGCTGATTGTGGCAGCGCTCATGCTGGCCTTCTATTTCTTCATGAAAATGCTGCGACGCAACGTCTTCGGCAGCCTGCGCCGCATGGTGTTCCTCATCACCTTCATCACGGTGTTTGTCATTGCCGTCTTCCTCTTGGTCAAGTTCAAGTACAGCTTGCTGTATGTCATTCCGTTCGGAATCGTGCCCATCATCGTGTCGTCCTTCTTCGACAATCACACCTCTTTCTTTGTGCACATCGTCACCATGCTCATCTGCTCGCTCATCGCCAGCAGCCATCAGGCCGAGTTCATCATCATGCAGTTCCTGGCGGGCATCATCGCCATCGTTTCGGTCAAGGAATTGACCAAGCGCACCCAACTCGTGCAGTGCGCTGCATTTATCTTCCTGGCCTACTGCGTCATCTACGTCGCCATGACGCTCATCACCGAGGGCGACTTCAACAAGATTGACAAGGACTACTTTGGCTACTTCCTGATCAACAGCGTGATTCTTTTCTCCGCATTCCTGATCATCCCCATCGTGGAAAAAGCCTTCGGCTTCACCTCTTCGATGACTCTGCTCGAACTGGCGGACATCAACAACCCGCTGCTGCGCAAACTATCCACCAATTGCCCGGGCACATTCCAGCATTCGCTGCAAGTCGCCAATCTGGGCGGAGAGGCGGCACTCAAGATTGGTGCCAACATGCAGCTCGTGCGTGCAGGTGCTCTCTATCACGATATCGGCAAGACAGCCAACCCGGCCTTCTTCACCGAAAACCAAATCGGTGAAAATCCGCACGACCACCTCATGCGCCCCGAGGACAGCGCCAAAATCGTCATCGAACATGTCGCCAACGGCCTTAAACTGGCCGAGGAAGCCGATCTGCCCAAGGTCATCAAGGACCTCATCGCACAGCATCACGGCAAAGGCGTGACACGATACTTCTACTACAAAGCGAAAGAGAGCAGGCCCGATGAGGAAGTGGATCCCGCACCCTTCTCCTATCCTGGCCCCAACCCGCAGACCAAGGAAGCCGCCATACTCATGATGGCCGACGCTTGCGAGGCTGCCACCAAGAGCCTGAGCGACCACAGCGAGGAAGCTATTGCCGCCATGGTAAATAAAATCATCAATGGCCAGGTGGCCGACGGCCTCTTGCGCGAGGCTCCCATCAGTTTCAGCGATGTGGAAACCATTAAGAAACTGTTCGTCGAACGACTTCGCACTGCCTACCATGCACGCGTGTCTTATCCCAGCGACGTCAAGCCCGCCGAACCCAACGAGGCAAAATAATGACAGCACCCTGGGCAATAAACAGGCCTGTTTGAGTGTTTAATATATGAATACAGTAACCGAAGGTTCATGATTTTGTCGCACACCATACTCCTCATTGCCGGCGCCATTTGCCTGCTGGTCGCCTTGGCATTGGTGTTTTGGCCCCGATGGGTGGCATCAGTGCCCGCCTTCGTCGGGATGTTGCTCATGCACCTCAGCTACACCATCGATGTGCCCAAGATGATACTAGCCTTCTGGGGCATCGCCACACTCATCACCGCGGGATTGTACTACCTTTCACCCCGAGGCGAGCCCGACGGGCACAAGTCCAGTAACCTCTTCATCGGCCTTACCTCTCTGGCCGGAGGCATGTTGGGTATCCTGTTGGAATCGCGCATCCTGCTGCTGGGGGTGGTGCTGGGAGCCGCAATCGGACAACTCGCCTACAGCCGCACACCCAGCGGCAAGTGGCTGATGCAGTCCCACGACGTCTTCTTGCGCTACTTCGCCGCCAAGTGTTTGCCCACGATTGTCGCCATCTCGATTGTGTGCATCTCCATCATGGGAATCGTCATCGAATAAGCTAACCGACATATGAAGACTCTAATGAAAAGATATATCATCACACTGCTCATCGCCTTCACAACGGTGAGCATCGGCTGGTGCCAGGCCAAGCAACAAGTGCCCGAGCGCAACCAGCCCAGCAAGTTCGCGATCAAGAAGGTTGACTTTGACCACGTCAAGGAGGTCATTTCCAACCCCAAGAACGCCTACTACTACCCCAAACTGATGAAGGCCTACAGCAGCGACAACGACACGACGATGTCGATCGAGGCATGGCGCAACTTCTACTACGGCTACACCTTCCAAGAGGATTACAACCCCTTCCGCGAGAGCATTTACTGCAACAAGGTTGAGGAACTCTACTACAAGCAGCCCCACTCCCGTGCCGAGTGTGACACCATCGAGAAGTATGCTGAACTGTCGCTCAACGACAACATGTTCGACATGAACCAGATGAACTTCTACATCTATGTCCTCAAGGAGAAAAAGAAACACGCGCGTGCCGCCATGTGGCAATATCGCCTCGACCGCCTCATCGCCGCCATCATGTCAAGCGGCAGGGGGACCAAGGAAGAACCGTGGGTAGTCATCGCCCCCGAGCACGAGTACAACATCATCAACTTCCTGGGGTTTGTCGCCACCGAGCATGAAACCCTCGACGGAGGCATCGACTACATCAAGGTGCAGCCCGTTGCCGGCAGGAGTGCCGAAGGTTTCTACTTCGACATCTCACGCATGATGCAAATCGCCGAACTCAAGTTCCCCGACATCTAAAAGAACACCTTCTTACACATTAATATATACGAAAGAAACTAGAAGTACAACAAATACAAATTATTGGTTGCCGATAGCTTGTATTTGTTGTACTTCTTGTTTTCTGTACATCATAGTTGTTGTTTGAATCTTTTTTTTGGGGTAAGCGGCATGGTGCGTTTGGAATAATTTACTTACCTTTGCACCTAATAAACCCGTATTCGCTATGATAAAGGAAAACCTGATCAAGATTTATGAGCGCAGTTTCATCGACAACTGGGAACTGCCTGCATTGACCGATTACAATACCGGCGAGAGCATGACCTACGGCGACTTTGCCCGCAACATTGCCCAACTGCACATGCTGTTCCAGAACTGCGGCGTGAAACAGGGCGACCGCATCGCACTCATCGGCAAGAACATCCCCAACTGGGTGACCACCTTCATGGCGACCATCACCTATGGTGCCGTAATCGTACCCATCCTGCAGGAGTTCAACCCCGCCGACGCCCAGCACATCATCAACCACAGTGAGGCCACCATGCTCTTCATCGGCAAGAGCATCTGGGAGAATCTGGAGTTTGACAAGATGCCGCGCGTGAGGGCCGTCTTCCAAATCGAAGGCATGAAACTGCTGGCCGTGAAAGAGGGCGAAGACATTGTCACGAAGGCCTTCGAGGGACTGAAAGCCGCCTTTGACGAGAAATATGCCAAAGGATTCTACCGCAACGATATCCACTATCCCGACGTGCCCAACGAGGCGTTGATCGAAATCAACTACACATCTGGCACGACGGGCTTCAGCAAGGGCGTGATGCTCACTGCCAACAACCTGGCAGGCAACATGGTCTACGGCATCAACTCGGGACTACACTTCAAGGGTTCCAGGGGCCTGGCATTCCTGCCGCTGGCACACGCATTTGGTTGCGCCTTCGACATGCTCACGCCACTGGCAGTGGGCGGACACATCACCCTGCTGGGACGCATCCCGTCACCCAAGATCCTTGTCAAGGCGATGGCCGAGATCAAACCCCACGTGGTGTTCACCGTGCCACTGGTGCTGGAGAAAATTTACAGCAAGATGATTGTGCCGATGATCAGCAGGGGCGCTCTGCGATGGGCATTGGCTGTGCCCTATCTTGACCGGCGCATCTATGGCCAAATCCGTAACAAGCTGATTGAGGCCTTCGGCGGCAATTTCGAGGAAGTGATTGTGGGCGGCGCTCCGTTCAATGCCGAGGTCGAGGATTTCCTCTACAAAATCAAATTCCCGTTCACCGTGGGCTACGGCATGACTGAGTGCGGTCCTCTGGTGAGCCACACCCCGTGGCGCGAATTCGTGCCCCACAGCGCTGGACGCATCCTGCCGGGCATCATGGAGTGCAAAATCCTGAGCGATGATCCCGAGAACATACCCGGTGAAATCTGCGTGCGTGGCGAGAACGTGATGCAGGGCTACTTCCACAACAGCGAGGCAACCGACAAGGTACTCCACGAGGACGGATGGCTGCACACCGGCGACATGGGTACACTGAATGCCGATGGCACATTATTTATAAGGGGACGTTTGAAGACCATGCTGCTGAGCTCTAGCGGACAGAACATCTACCCCGAGGAGATTGAGGCCAAACTCAACAACATGCTCCACGTGAGCGAGAGCCTGGTCGTCATGCGAGAAGGGAAACTCGTGGCGCTTGTCTATCCTGACTATGACTCGATGGACCAGCTGGGCGTGACACGCGACAAGCTGCCCGAACTCATGGAGGAAATCCGCACCGAGTTGAATAAACTGGTGGCCCCCTATGAGCGCATCGCCAAGATTCAGCTGATGGCAACCGAGTTTGACAAGACGCCAAAACGCAGCATCAAACGCTACCTTTACAGCAACTGATTTCGGCACCAAAAAAAGCGTGTTTTTCAAGACAGGCAACCTTACTTAACAAAATTTAACGGATGCGACCCCACACGCATCCGTTATCTTATCTAATTGATAATCAGATGTTAAGAAGCGAAAAAATCAAAATTTCTTGTTTCTGCTCAAAAAAGTGTTCAAAAAAAAATCCCAAAAAAGTTTGCGGGTGAAATATTTGATGTAATTTTGCACCCGATTTTAACAACAGAAATTAATTGTTTTATTATTTAAAAGTACTTAAGAAAATGAAGAAGTTAGTTTTGGCTCTTGCCGTTATCGCTAGCGTTAGCATGATTTCCTGCACCAACACCGCCGAGCAGACCACTGAGGAGGCTGTTGATAGCACCGCAGTTGTTGAGGAGGTTGTTGACAGTGCTGCTGCTGTTGTTGACAGTGCTGCTGCCGTTGTTGACAGCGCTGCTGTTGAGGCTGCTACTCCCGCTGAGGCACCCGCTGAGGAGCCCGCTAAGTAAGCAAGAGCTCTTACAACAAGAACGTTTGAAGCTGTTCCCGCCGATAGGCCCGAGCAGCTTTTTTGTGCCCAAAATCAAAGATTTCACCCTATAGCTTCTATAGTTTTTCTATAGCGGCTATAGGGTGAAACTTATTATTGGTGACGGCTGCTGCTTACAGCAGGGTGTCAGGATCCAGATTATTCTTCTCGATGTCCTTGAAGTAGCGATAGGTGCTCACCTTGAGCTCATCAACCGCCAACTCATCGGCGATAATCACGGCATGAGGATGCATCTGCAAGGCACTCAGGGTGCACATCTGGGAAACACCGCCCTCGACGGCCTGCTGCAGGGCACGTGCCTTGCCATGGCCGTTAACAATAATCATCACCTCACGTGCATCCATCACAGTGCCGACGCCCACGGTGAGCGCCGTCTTGGGCACCTTGTTCAGGTCGCCGTCAAAGAAGCGGCTGTTGGCGATGATGGTGTCCTGGGTGAGCGTCTTCTGCCGCGTGCGTGAAGTCAGTGACGAACCGGGCTCGTTGAAAGCGATGTGCCCGTCAGGACCCACACCGCCCATGAACAGGTCTATGCCACCGGCAGCCTTGATTCGTGCCTCATAGTCGGCACATTCCTTGAGCACGTCGGGCGCATTACCGTTCAAGATGTTGACGTTCTCGGGACGGATGTCGATGTGCGAGAAGAAGTTGTTCCACATGAATGAATGGTAGCTCTCGGGGTGATCCTCGGGCAGGTTGCAGTACTCGTCCATGTTGAAGGTGATGACGTTCTGGAACGACACTTTGCCAGCCTTGTTCATGGCAATGAGTTCGCGGTACATGCCCAGGGGCGAACTGCCCGTGGGGCAACCCAACTTGAATGGTTTCTCGGGAGTGGGATTTGCTTCATTGATGCGCTTAGCCACATAGCGGGCAGCCCATTTTGAAACATTTTCGTAATCAGGTTCAATGATCAGTCTCATAATTCTTGATTTTGATTAGATTTATCTATCTAGGGGCAAAGTTACTTCAAATCTGTGAATTCTCCACAAAAAATTGTAACTTTGCGGCCAAAATCAACCAAACAAACCGTATGGACAACAAGCGACCCCTCATCCTCATCAGCAATGATGACGGCTACAACTACAACGGCATCCAGACGCTCATCAAGGTGGCACGCACCCTGGGAGACGTGTTTGTCGTTGCTCCTGCTATGCACCAGAGCGGCAAGTCGAGTTCCATCACGTTCATCAATCCCGTGCGCACGTCGCGCATCGTTGACGAAGAGGGTTTCACCGTCTATCTGGCCACCGGGACTCCCGCCGACTGCGTGAAGCTGGCCTTGAGCCAACTCATGGCCGACAGGATGCCCGACGTGGTGCTCGCCGGCATCAACCACGGTTACAACAGTGGCCTGAACACGCTCTATAGCGGCACGATGGCATGCGTCTTCGAGGGCATCCTGCACGGTGTGCCTTCGGTGGCATTCTCCTTCGGCGACTACAGTGCCGATGCCGACACCAGCGTGTGCGAGCCCATCGTGAGACACGTGACTCAGCGTGTGCTCCTGAGCGGATTGCCCAAGGACGTTTGTCTTAACGTGAACATCCCCAAGATGGACGGCGAGTTCAACGGCATGAAGGTGACCACGGGCGACATGGGCCGCTGGATCAATGAGTGGGAACACCGTGTGGACCCGACGGGACGCGATTACTACTGGCTGACAGGCGAGTTTGACATTGCCGACAAGGACGAGGGATTGACGGACTACTACTGGTTGCAGCGAGGCTATGTGACCGTTACCCCGACGCATGTCGATCAGACCGACTTCGCTTCAATGCAGCAGATTGCTGATTTGCTCCTCTGAGGACGTTGTCTTCATACCCCCAAGAAACGATAACAAACCGAATACACATTTAAAACAAGATATCAACATGGAACGAAAAGTAAGAGTGCGCTTTGCGCCATCACCCACAGGCCCGCTGCACATTGGCGGCGTGCGCACAGCACTGTATAACTACCTGTATGCCCGCCAGCACGGGGGCGACATGATTCTGCGCATCGAGGACACCGACAGCACACGCTTTGTGCCAGGCGCCGAGGAATACATCAACGAGGCACTGCAATGGTTGGGCATCGGCATTGACGAGGGCGTGCGCGAGGGCGGCAACTACGGTCCCTACAAGCAGAGCGAGCGCCGCGACCTGTACCGCAAGTACACGCAGCAACTCATCGACGCAGACAAGGCTTATTATGCCTTTGACACCCCTGAGGAACTCGAAGCCAAGCGGCAGGAAATCAAGAATTTCCAATATGACGCACGCACGCGCGGCATGATGCGCAACTCACTGTCTTTGCCCGCCGAGGAGGTTAAGGCCCTCATGGACAGCGGTGCGAAATGGGTGGTGCGTTTCCGCATCGATCCCGACCAGGACGTTGTGGTTCACGACCTCTTGCGCGGTGACGTGACCATCAACTCGTCGATCCTCGACGACAAGGTGCTCTACAAGAGCGCCGATGACCTGCCCACCTACCACCTGGCCAACATCGTCGATGACCACCTGATGGAGGTGTCTCACGTCATCCGTGGCGAGGAATGGCTGCCCAGCGCGCCGTTGCACGTGCTGCTGTATAAGGCCTTCGGCTGGGAAGACACCATGCCCGACTTTGTTCATCTGCCCCTGTTGCTCAAGCCTGACGGCAAGGGTAAACTGAGCAAGCGCGACGGTGACCGTCTGGGATTCCCCGTCTTCCCCCTCGACTGGGACGACCCAAAGAGCGGAGAACACTCCAGCGGCTATCGCGAGAAGGGCTATCTGCCCCAGGCTGTCATCAATTTCCTCGCCCTGCTGGGATGGAATCCCGGTGACGATCGCGAGATTTTCTCCATGGAAGAGCTCATCAAGGAATTCTCCATCGAGCACTGCTCACGCAAGGGTGCCAAGTTTGACTTCGAGAAGGGCAAGTGGTTCAACCACGAATACCTGATGATGATGGACGATCACGAGCTGGCACAGCAGTTCAAGCCCGTGCTCGAGCAGCATGGCGTGAACGTGGCTGACTTCAGCGACGAATACATCACCGAGGTGGTTGCGCTGGTCAAGAGCCGTGCCAACTTTGTGGGCGACCTGTGGGACCAGGCCAACTTCTTCTTCGTCCGTCCCACCAGCTACAGTGAGAAGGACATCCGCAAGCGCTGGAAACCCGAGACGCCTGAACTGATGCGCCAACTGGCAGGTCTGCTCGACAATGCCGACATGGAGGACATGGAGGACACCGAGAAGCTGGTCATGGACTGGATTGACAAGAACGGCTACCACAAGGGCAACGTGATGAACGCCTTCCGTTTGACCGTGGTCGGCGAATGCCGCGGCCCGCACATGTTCGAAATCACCCGCCTGTTGGGCCGCGACGAGACCCTCGCCCGCCTCAACGCTGGCATCCAGAACATCCAGATGCCCGCCGATGCTTAAAAGGCTTTGTGCCATATTGACCATTATCCTCTCCATTTCACCTCTTGCCGCGCAGGAAGTGGAGTGGAGCGTGGATGCGACCATGATGCTCAACAACCGCGAGGGCGGTGATGAATACACGCGTGCACAGACGTTCATATTCACCCGCCTCGCCCCCGAAGTGGGCGTGTCGCTCAACGACGGTGCCCACGTGCTCAAGGGCGGCGCAGTGTGGTATCAGCCCATGACCGACGAAATGAGCGGCTTCAAAATTCTGCCCACGCTCTACTATCGCTACAACAGCGACAACGGATGGCACGTGACGGCCGGCATGTTCCCTCGCTCGCTCATGGTGCAACGTGCACCGCGATACATGTGGAGCGACTCGCTCGACTATTGCCAGCCTAACATGCGCGGCACCATGGCACAGTTCATCAAGCCAGCTGGCTATGCCGAACTAGCCGTGGACTGGCGCCAGATACCGACCGACGTCCGTCGCGAGGCCTTCACATTCATGGTAAATACCGACTGGCGCGTGGCAGGCCCCTTCAGGCTAGGCGGACACCTGCAGTACAGCCACTTGGCCATGTCGCACGTCGGCAAAGAGCACCAGCACGTCACCGATGACATGCTCATCAATCCCATGCTGGGGCTCGACCTGTCACACCGCACAGTGCTCGACTCGCTGCGTTTCGACATCGGAGCACTCATTACCATGGAACGCGACCGCGGCGACATGGAATGGCTCAACAATGCCGGACTGCTCGCAACAGCAACGGCACGATGGCGCTGGCTGCAGCTCGATGAGACCTTTTACACCGGCAAGGGCCTGATGCCGCTGTACCCGCAGCACGGCAGCCAGCTCAACCTGGGCGACCCGTACTTTAACAACAAGGTCTACAGCCGCACCGACCTCATCGGCCACATCGTGAGCAACCAATATGTGGACTTGAGCGTCTCATTGACCTACCACATCACCGACAAGGTCACCGGATTCTGGCAACAGCTCTCCTGCCGTTTCTATCTGGACAACCGCCTGTGGAAGGCAGCCAAAGCCAAACACTAACCAATAACGCAAGATTCCACCACTATGGACCCGATATACAACTTTGGTATCGCCACCTATCGCAACGCTGTTCGACTGGCTGCCGTGCGCAAGCGCAAGGCTAAACTGCTCCTGCGCGGCCAGCGACGCTGTTTCCGCACACTGCAACGCAAACTTGACCCGGCAGGAGGCTACATCTGGATTCACGCCTCATCGCTCGGCGAGTTTGAGCAGGGACGCCCGCTCATCGAAAAGATCAAGCGTGAGCAGCCCGACAGTCGCATCCTGTTGACGTTCTTCTCACCCTCGGGATACGAGGTACGCAAGAACTTCAGCAAGGTGGACACTGTTGTGTACCTCCCCTTTGACCTGCCTGGTAACGTGAAACGGTTCCTCGACCTGGTGAAACCGTCAATAGCGATTTTTGTCAAGTATGAATTTTGGGGCAACTATCTGCAAGCGCTGCAACGGCGCGGCGTGCCCACCTATATTATATCGGCCATCTTCCGCCCGAGCCAGATCTTTTTCAAGCCCTGGGGCGGCATGTTCCGCAAGATGCTCAAGTGCTTCGATACGTTGTTTGTCCAAAATGAGCAGTCCCGAGAACTGCTCGCTGGCATCGGCATCGAGAACGTGGTTGTCGCCGGCGACACCCGCTTTGACCGCGTGGCCGATGTGAAAGCCGCGGCCAAGGAGTTCCCGCTCATCGCCAAATTCACCGAGGGTGCGCAATTCACACTGGTGATGGGCAGTTCGTGGCCTCCCGACGAGGACATCGTCATCCCCTACTTCAATGCCCACCGCGAGATGAAGCTCATCATCGCACCGCATGAGTTTGACAGGCACCGCCTGCATGTGCTCATGTCCAAACTCTCACGTCCCACACGGTTCTACAGCGAGGCCACGCCGCAGAACGTCGCCAGTGCCGACTGCTTGATCATTGACAGCTTCGGACTCCTGTCGTCACTCTATCGTTACGGACAGGCTGCCTACGTGGGAGGGGGATTCGGTGCTGGCATCCACAACATCAACGAGGCTGCCGTCTATGGCATCCCCGTCATCTTCGGTCCCAAGCACCACAAGTTCCAGGAAGCCAGCGACCTCATCGCTCTGGACGGTGCCATGAGCATCCATGACGCCGACACCTTCTCGGCAGCGATGGACCCCCTGCTCGAGAACGAGCCCCTGCGCCTCAAGTGCGGCAAGACCGCCGGCGATTACATCCAGACCCACCTGGGCGGCACCCAACTCATCTACGACCGAATCTTCAACAAACCTACCGAAACAACCCAGACCGACTGATACTCGGCCACACCAGACACTGACACTTTATTGGCGCTTGTACTGCGAAGGCGTCAAGCCCGTCATGCGCTTGAAGAATTTAGAGAAGAAAGCCGCATTAGGGAAGCTCAAGTTTTCGGACAATTGTGCGACAGTGACGTCGCTATGCTTGAGTGCGACCTTGGCCTCGTTGATGAGCGCCCGGTCAATCCATTCTTTGGCGGTGATGCCGCTGGCCTGCCTGACTAGAGTGCCCAGATAACGTTGTGTAATGCACAGCCGGTCGGCATAGAAAGCCAGTGTGTGGTGATTGAAACAGTGCTCATTGACCAGGGCAATAAAGCGGTTGAAAACGTCCTGTTGCCGCGATTGCACCGCAGGCACATCGCTGCCGTAGCGCTCATACAAGCCTGTAATATAGTTAACGATAGCAGCAATCATCGAGGCTGCTGCCTCACGGCTATAGTGCTGCTCCTCAACCAAGATGCGCAACGTCAAGATCATGCGCTCGAGCATGTCACATTCCTGTGCACTGGCTTGAAGATAGAAGTTGTGGATGCGGCCGTTGAGTGTTGCCGGCAAGCGGCCACTCATGGCGCGACGCAAGTAGTCCTCCTTGACAACTATGCCCGACACCGAGACGTCCGACGAAATCTTGTCCATCTGAATGATGCCGCCGTTGCCCATAAATCCCACCATGTGATCCGAGATATGATAATGCAAGAGGTTTGCCGTGACTTCAACGTCGCCCTTGTGGAAGATGATAAATCTGAAGTCATCGACACGGTAAGGCACTGAAATCTCAAAGATTTCACGCATGGTCTGACGGGTGTTAGAACCATACACGATAGCAAAGTCAGGCGAGACATAGGGCCTGGAACCATGAAACTGGAAATTGGCGCCATTCATCTCGTCGAGACTCGAAAAAGGCAAACGCTTGGGTTCTTGTGTTGACATATCTTTCTTGTCTGGTTTTGGATGCAAAGATAATAAATAATCCAATTAAACCCGCCAATATTGATAATAATTGTACAAAAAGAATGTTTTATCCTCATTATGGATAAACATGGCCTCGGATTGTTTCTGTAATTTTGCGATGTGAAATAAAAACGCTTCCCCGAATATGATGAAACACTTCTTAATCATCGCATTGGCATTGCTGCCCATCGTCACCACAGGGCAGACGCTCGATGAGTGCCAGCAGGCTGCCGAGAAGAATTATCCGCTCATTCGCCAGTATGACCTCATCGCGCGCACCACTGACCTCACGGTGTCTAACATCGGCAAGGCATGGCTGCCGCAGGTGACCGCCTCGGCCCAAGCGACATTGCAGAGCGATGTGATGTCCTGGCCCGATCAGATGCAGAACATGCTTCACCAGATGGGTGTGGATCTCAAAGGCCTGAAAAAAGACCAGTACCGTGTGGGCATCGACGTGAACCAGATCGTGTTTGACGGTGGCCGCATCAGCGGTCAGCAGGCTGTTGCCCGCAGTCAGGGCGAGGTACAGGCGGCACAAACCCAAGTCAACCTGTATGCAGTGCGCCAGAGGGTGAATGAGATGTACTTTGGACTGCTCTTGCTCGATGATCAGATCAAGTTGAACCAGGACCTGCAAGAACTGCTCCTTGCCAGTGAGAACAAATTGGCCTCGCTGTACAAGCACGGCACCGCCGCCGAGAGTGATTATAATAATGTAAAAGCCGAGCGGCTGAACGTGTCACAGCAATTAATCAGTCTGACTTCGCAACGGCACACGCTGGCAGCGATGTTAGGCACCTTCTGCGGCATCGAGGTGAATGAAGTGCAGAAACCCGCACTCATCGATATCGATCCGGCACTGTCGGGCAACAACCGCCCCGAGTTGCGCCTCGCCGAAACACAGCTGCGCCTTGCCGACGCACAGGAGAAACTGCTCGACGCCGCACTGCTGCCCCAAGTGAGCCTCTTTGCTCAAGGGTACTACGGCTATCCGGGTTACAACATGTTCGAAGACATGATCACCCACAAATGGTCACTCAACGGCATGGTGGGCGCACGGCTGAACTGGAACATCGGAGCACTCTACACCCGCCACAACGACAAGGCCAAACTGCAATTGCAGCGGCAAAGCATTGAGAACAACCGCGACGTGTTCTTGTACAACAACCGTCTGGAACAGCTCCAGCACAGCGAGGAAATTGAGCGTTACCGCTCACTGATAACCGCCGATGATGAGATTATCGCTTTGCGCCAAAGGGTGCGCACCGCCGCCGAGTCAAAACTCGCCCATGGCATCATCGACGTCAATGACCTGATCAAGGAAATCAACAACGAGAACCAGGCACGCGTGCAGCGTTCGATCCACGAGATTGAACTGCTCAAGAGTGTCTATGACTTGAAATATACCACCAACAATTAAGCGAACAGATATGAAAAAGATGCTTTTGATCACAACCGCGGCACTCATGCTGGTGTCTTGTGGTAAGAAGGACAAAGCGTACGACGCAACGGGCACCTTCGAGGCGACCGAGGTGACCGTATCGGCTAAAGCGACAGGCGAATTGCTGGCATTCGACGTCAGCGAGGGCCAAGAGATAGTCCAGGGCACAGTGGTGGGCAACATCGATGCCTACCAGCTGAAACTGCAACGCCAGCAACTGGAAAGTTCCAAGGACCAGCTCAATGCCAACAAAAAACAGCTTAATGCCAACAAAGGGGCGACCAACAGCAAGCAGCTCGACCTGGAAAAACAGGTGGCAAGCATACGCCAACAGATTGCCAATGCCCAACGGGAACGCCAACGCTACACCGAGCTCGTCAACGATGGCGCAGTGCCCCGCAAACAGTTGGATGACATCAACTACCAAATCAAGGTGCTGGAAAAGCAATTGGCTGCCACCCAGGACCAGATACGCAGCAACAACGCCAGCCTGCGCGAACAAAGCCAAGGCATCGGCGCACAGATGGAAGGCATCGATGCCCAGCGCATGGGACTCGAGGCGCAGAAAGCGCAACTTGACGACCAAATCGCCAATGCCGACATCAAGGCACCCATCAGCGGCACGGTTCTCGAGAAATATGTCGAGCGTGGAGAATATATGACCGTTGGCAAACCGCTGTTCAAGATGGCAGACACCCAAAACATGTTCATCCGTGCCTACCTCACCTCGGCGCAGCTCAAGGACATCAAGGTCGGTCAAAAAGTCAAGGTCATGACCGACTACGGCAAGGGCGAGAAAAAGACCTACGACGGCACTGTCACCTGGATTTCCAACCGTTCGGAGTTCACACCCAAGAGCATCCTGACCGATGACGAGCGCGCCGACCTGGTCTATGCGGTGAAAATCGCCATCCACAACGACGGTTATGTGAAAATCGGCATGTACGGGGAAGTGAAATTCTAAACCATTCAGTTGATCGGGCGAGAAGAAACAGCAATGAAGGCTATTGAGGTAAACCATGTGTCCAAGTCCTACGGGACTGTCAAGGCGCTTGACGACGTGTCACTGACCGTCGACAAGGGCGAGGTCTTCGGCATCATCGGGCCTGACGGTGCGGGAAAGACCTCGTTGTTCCGCATTTTGTGCACTTTGCTGATTCCTGATACCGGCACAGCGACCGTGGACGGGTTTGACGTGGTCAAACAAATGACCGACATCAGATGCCGCGTGGGGTACATGCCGGGCAAGTTCTCGCTATACCAGGACCTGACGGTGCAGGAAAACCTGGAATTCTTCGCCACATTGTTCGGCACAACCATCGAGGAGGGCTATGACAGCATCAGCGCCATCTACAGCCAGATTGAGCGTTTCAAGGACCGCAAGGCGGGAGCATTGTCGGGCGGCATGAAGCAAAAGTTGGCCTTGTGCTGCGCACTGGTGCACCGTCCCAGCGTGCTATTTCTTGACGAGCCCACAACAGGTGTTGACCCTGTATCACGCAAAGAGTTTTGGGAGATGCTCGCAGGACTCAAGCAGCGGGGCATCACCATCGTCGCCTCGACACCCTACCTTGATGAAGTGCGCCGCTGCGAGCGTGTGGCTTTCCTGCATCAAGGGCATGTTCGTGGCATCGGCACACCTCAGGAGATACTTGATCGCTTCGCCGACGTCTTCAATCCGCCTGGCATAGAACATGACAAGAGCGCCAAGATAAAAGACGAAAACGTCATCGAGGTGGAGCATCTGGTCAAAGCCTTTGGCTCTTTCCACGCTGTGGACGACATCAGTTTCACGGTTAAGCGGGGCGAGATATTCGGCTTCCTTGGAGCCAACGGTGCGGGCAAAACGACAGCCATGCACATGCTCACAGGTCTGAACCAGCCCACAAGCGGCACTGGCCGTGTGGTGGGCTATGACATCCGCACCGAGTATGAACAAATCAAAAAGCACATCGGCTACATGAGTCAGCGGTTCTCGCTGTATGAGGACTTGACTGTTGCCGAGAACATCCGCCTCTTTGCCGGCATCTATGGCATGAAAGATGACGAAATCAGCCGCAGAACCGACGAAATGCTGGACCACTTGCAATTCAGCGAGCACAAGCATGACCTGGTGGGCTCACTGCCGCTGGGCTGGAAACAGAAACTCGCTTTCTCAGTCTCTATTTTCCACGAGCCCGCCGTCGTCTTCCTTGACGAACCCACAGGCGGAGTGGACCCCGCCACACGCCGCCAGTTTTGGGAACTCATTTATGATGCCGCTGGTCGTGGCATCACCGTGTTTGTCACAACCCATTACATGGACGAGGCCGAGTATTGCGACCGCATTTCCATCATGGTGGACGGCAAAATCAGTGCGATCGGCACTCCCGACGAATTGAAACAAAAGTTCAACCAGCCTGACATGGACCACGTGTTCACGCTTCTTGCCCGTCAGGCGACACGAAGCAGCGATTAGACGGCCATGAAACAGTTCACCTCATTCATCATCAAGGAAGCACGACACATCTTGCGAGACAAGCGCACGATGCTCATCCTGTTCGGCATGCCTGTCGTGCTGATGCTGATCTTTGGCTTCGCTATCACCACCGACGTGCGCAATGTGCGCACCGTGGTGGTCACGTCGTCGATGGACCACCTAACGCGTCAAGCGGTGGACCGTCTGGCCGCATCTGAGTATTTCAACATCACGGCGACCATCGCCACGCCTCGTGAAGCCGAGCAACTGATCCGCAGCCAAAAGGCCGACCTGGCCATCGTTTTCAGTCCCGACTTTGCCTCAAAGCGCAATGGAGTGCAGTTCATCGTTGACGGTGCCGATCCCAACATGGCGCAGCAATGGACCAACTATGCCACCGCAGTCCTCACTAACACAGAAGCCTCTCTTGTCAACACCAAGATGCTCTACAATGCGCGGATGAAGTCCGCCTACAATTTTGTGCCCGCCATCATGGGTATGCTGCTGATGCTCGTGTGCGCCATGATGACGTCCATCTCGATTGTGCGGGAAAAGGAAAAAGGCACGATGGAGGTCTTGCTTGTCTCACCTGTCAAGCCCATCGTTGTGATTACCGCCAAGATGGTGCCCTACCTGGTGCTGGCCTTTGTTATCCTCACCACCATCATGCTCATGGCGCGCTTCGTGCTGGACGTGCCTTTGCAAGGCTCTATCCTGTGGATTTATGCCGTGAGCACCATCTACATCCTGCTGGCACTCGCCCTGGGCCTTCTCATCAGCAACATAGCCACCAATCAGTTGATGGCGCTGCTGCTCTCGGCGATGGTGTTGCTCGTTCCCATCGTGATGCTCAGCGGCATGCTTTTCCCAGTGGAGTCCATGCCTCGTGTTCTGCAGTGGATTTCGGCAATCGTTCCGCCACGCTACTACATCCAGGCGATGCGCAAACTGATGATTATGGGTGTGGGCATCGGTGAGGTGGCTCGCGAGGTCACCATCCTCACTGCCATGACAGCGGTACTGCTTGCCGTGTCGTTAATCAAGTTCAAAACCAGACTGGAGTAACCGCCATGATGCTCAAATATCTCATACGAAAAGAGTTCCTCCAGATTCGCCGCAACGCGTTCTTGCCGCGCCTCATCATCATCTTCCCCATCATGATGATGTGCGTGATGCCGTGGGTCATGAATATGGAGGTCAAGAACATCGTGGTGGACGTGGTGGATAATGACCGCTCCACACTCTCCCAGCAACTGGTGCACAGTGTGGAGGCCTCTAGCTTTTTCATCTTCAACGGCCAGCGCCCCACCTATCAAGAAGCCCTCACTGATATCGAGACGAGCAAGGCCGATGTTGTGCTGGTCATTCCTCAGGATTACAGCAAGGATCTCACGACTGGCAGGCAACCTCAAGTGCTCATCGCCGCCAATGCCGTGAACGGAACAAAGGGAGCCATCGGCAGCAGCTACCTTTCGCGCATCGTGACCATGAACGCCAAGCCTGACCTGGAGGCCATACAGTCGGCATTCTCCACCCTTTACCTTTATAATAAGGGCATGAATTACAAGGTATTCATGATCCCCGCGCTGCTGGCGATTGTCATGATGCTCATGTGCGGATTTCTGCCCACCCTCAACATTGTGGGTGAGAAGGAGGCGGGAACCATCGAGCAAATCAACGTGACACCCGTGCCCAAGTGGGCCTTTATACTCGCCAAGCTCATCCCTTACTGGATAATCGCCTTGTTTGTCATCGTGGTGTGCCTATTCCTGTCTTGGGCCATCTACGGAATCACGTGCAGGGGGCCGCTCTGGCTCGTCTTCCTGCTGGCGATGCTGGTTGCGCTGTTCTGGAGTTCATTCGGACTCATCATCAGCAACTACAGCGACACCATGCAACAGGCCATCTTCGTCATGTGGTTCTTTGTGGTGTGCATGTTGCTGTTGAGCGGACTGTTCACGCCCACCCGCTCGATGCCAGATTGGGCCTACGCCACGACTTATGTCAACCCGATGCACTACTTTGTTGACGGCATACGCACCGTGTTCATTCGCGGCGGTGGCTTGCAAAGCATCGCCCATCAGGTGCTCGCCCTCACTTGCATTGCCAGCATCATGGGCTTCTGGGCCATCAGGAGCTACAGGAAAAACTCATGATTCTCACCCGGTTGGTTCCGCTCGAATTTCAAGGCCGCAATTCAGTCAAATTTTCAGAAATTCTCTCTTCGCGCTATAATCATTAAGTTATTGTTAATGACAAAAAAATTCGGAAAAACGTTGATTGTTAGCGGAATTTGATATACCTTTGTGGCGCTTTAGCGAAAATTTCAGGAGATGGTAGATGCTTTGAAGTTGAAAATCAAGACGTTACCATTTGGCACTCACACGGTTGAATGTCATGTGGATGAGTCGTTTTTTAATACCGATGAGCAAATCGAAGTGCGCCGAGCCGACGTGAATGTCACCCTGCTGGTGACTCGCAAGAGCGAGGACACCTTCCGCCTCGAGATTTCGTGCGACGGCACAGTGACAGTTCCCTGCGACCGTTGCCTCGATGATCTGGATTTGCCGGTGGAAGCCGACTACAGCCTGAACGTGGAGCAAATGGGCACAGAGCTCGACGACACCAACGACGAGCTGCTGATAGTGCCGGCCGACTGGCGTGAACTGGATGCCGCACCCCTGGTGCGCGACACAGTGCTGCTGTCATTGCCGATGACGCACTGTCACGAGAATGAGGACGACTGCAATGCGGCCGTACTTGATGTGCTCGAGAATCATCGCGTCGAGGCCGTCCCCGATGACGATGACCAAGAGAGTGAAACAACCGGCACCGACCCCAGGTGGGAGGCGCTTAAAAAACTGAAAGAACAATAATTTTTAAATAAAACAACAAGAAAATGGCACATCCTAAAAGAAGACAGTCTAAGACTCGTACCGCTAAGCGCCGCACCCACGACGTGGCTGTGGCTCCGACCATCGCTCAGTGCTCTAACTGTGGTGCATGGCATGTTTATCACACCGTATGCCCCGAGTGCGGTTACTACCGTGGCAAGAACGTGATGAACAAGCAGGAGGCCTAAATCGCCGTCTTGCCGCTTGCGGCAATAGCGATTGAAGCACACTCAAGATATCCTGAATGGGCTGAATCTGAATCTGGTTTCATCCACATTTAGGATATTGAATTTAAACACTATAGACTAATCCATATACACAACGCTTTCAAGCTTATGCTGAACGCAAAGATTACAGGCATTGCATCCTATATTCCCGACGATGTTCTGGACAATGAGATGCTTTCTCAGATGGTGGACACTAACGACGAGTGGATCACAACTCGCGTGGGAGTCAAGGAGCGCCGCATCCTCAAGAAGCCCGTCGGCTCCTCGTGGATGGGCATCCAGGCAGTGAACAAGCTGCTCGAGGAAACCGGTACCAACCGCAACGACATCGACCTGCTCATCTGCCCCACCTCAAATCCCGATCACCGTTTCCCGTCAACAGCGTCAATAATCGCTCACGGGACCGGCATCGAGAAGAAATGTTATGCCTATGACATCCAAGCCGCTTGCGCAGGCTTCCTTGTAGGCCTTTATGAGGCCACCGCCTTCATCCGTGCGGGCATCTACAAGAAGGTCATTGTCGTGTCGGCCGAGAAGATGTCAAGTATGGTGGACTATAATGACCGCGCCACATGCCCCCTCTTTGGCGACGCAGCGGCATGCATGCTGCTCGAACCCACCGAGGAGCCCGTTGGCGTGATGGACGGCATCTTCCACGTCGACGGTTCGGGCTTCGAGCATCTGGTCTATAAGGCCGGCGGCTCGGCACTGCCCACCAGCCACGAGACGGTTGACGCCAATTATCACTGTGTCTATCAGGAAGGACGCGCCGTCTATCGTCATGCCGTCATCGACATGCTCACCTCGAGCAAGGACGTGATGAAGCGCAACAACCTCACCAACGAGAACATCCAGTGGTTCGTGCCTCATCAGGCCAACCTGCGCATCATCGAGGCCGTTGGCCAGCGTCTGGGCATCGACGAGAGCAAGGTGCTGGTTAACATCGAGCACCGTGGCAACACTAGTGCTGCCAGCATCCCCTTGTGCATTGATGAGAACAAGCATCTCCTCAAGAAGGGCGACAAGATGGTTCTCACTGCCTTTGGCGCAGGATTCACCTGGGGTGCACTCTACCTCATCTGGTCGCTGTAAAGCGTCCGGACACATCACTTGAAGCATCACTACTCCAATGGAAACAACACGAGTAGCGATGCTTCTTGAATAAAACCACCACCAACTAGAAACAAGGGACTAGGGACTAAAAACTAAAAAAATGCATCGAGCAGGATTTGTAAATATCGTGGGCAACCCCAACGTGGGCAAATCGACACTGAGCAACCGCTTGGTGGGCGAGCGCCTGTCCATCATCACCAGCAAGGCGCAGACCACGCGCCACCGCATCATGGGCATCGTCAACGGCGAGGACTATCAAATCGTCTTCAGCGACACGCCCGGTGTCCTCAAGCCCAAGTTCCGCCTCCAGCAGAGCATGCTGGAATACTCGACGGGAGCCCTCGTCGATGCCGACGTGCTGCTCTATGTCACCGACGTCATCGAGAGCCCCACCAAGAATCAGGACTTCCTTGACCGCGTCGCCAAGGAGAAGATCCCCATCCTGCTCATCATTAACAAGATTGACTTGTTGAAGGGCAACGACGACCTGGTGCGAATCATCGACCAGTGGAAGCAACTGCTCCCCAATGCCGAGGTGTTCCCCACCAGCGCGCTCGAGAACTTCAACGTCGATAACATCATGAAGCGCATCGTCGAACTGTTGCCCGAGTGCCCCCCGTACTTCGGCAAGGACGCCCTGACCGACCGCAGCAGCCGATTCTTCGTTACCGAAATCGTGCGCGAGAAGATTCTCACCACCTACGACAAAGAGGTGCCCTACGCTACCCAGGTCATCGTCGAGAAGTTTGACGAAGACGAGAAGTCGATTCACATCATGGCGGTCATCTACGTCGAGCGCGACAGCCAGAAGGGCATCATCATCGGGCACCAGGGCAAGATGCTCAAGCGCGTCGGCACCGAGGCCCGCAAGGACATTGAGAAATTCTTCGACAAAAAAGTCTTCCTTGAACTCTACGTCAAGGTGGAAAAGGACTGGCGCAACCAGGAGAACAAACTACGCGCCTTCGGCTACATCGAGTAAAATAACTGACAACTGAAAACTAGAAACTGAAAACTGAATATGGGACGACTAGTAGCAATCGTGGGAAGGCCCAACGTGGGCAAGTCAACACTGTTTAACCGCCTGACCCAAACCCGGGCAGCCATCGTTAACGACACCAGCGGCACAACACGCGACCGCCAGTACGGCAAGATGGAGTGGAACGGCATGGAAATGTCGGTCGTGGACACCGGCGGATGGGTCGTGAACAGCGAGGACATCTTTGAGGAGGAAATCAACAAGCAGGTGCATCTGGCCATCGACGAGGCCGATGTCATCCTCTTTGTCGTGGATATCAAGAACGGCATCACCGACCTCGACGACCATGTCGCCGACATCCTGCGCCGCACCTCCAAACCCGTCATCGTCGTTGCCAACAAGGACGACAACAACCAGAGCATGTATGCCGAGGCCGAGTTCTATTCACTGGGACTGGGACAACCCTTCTCCATCTCGGCAGTCAACGGCAACGGCACCGGTGACTTGCTGGACGAGGTGGTCAAGCAGATGCCCGAGAAAGGTGACGAGAAACTGGACGAGGAACTGCCCCGTTTTGCCATCGTCGGCAGACCCAATGCAGGCAAGTCATCGCTCGTCAACTCGCTCATGGACGAGCAGCGCAACATCGTCACCGATATCGCCGGCACCACGCGCGACAGCATCTACTCCCGCTACAACAAGTTTGGCTTTGACTTCTACCTGGTGGACACCGCCGGTATCCGCAAGAAGAACAAGGTCAACGAGGACATCGAGTACTACTCGGTGCTGCGTTCCATCCGCGCCATCGAGAACAGCGACGTGTGCATCCTGCTCATCGACGCCACGCGCGGCATCGAGTCGCAGGACGTCAACATCTTCTCCATCATCGAGAAGAACCGCAAGGGACTCGTCGTGCTCGTCAACAAGTGGGACCTGGCTCAGAACAAGACCCAGCAGTCTATCGACCACTTCGAGGCAACCATCCGCGAACGCTTCGCCCCGTTCACCGACTTCCCCATCATCTTCGGCTCGGCGCTCACCAAGCAGCGCATCCACAAGGTGCTGCAGACGGCTATCGAAGTCAATAACAACCGCCACATCACCATTCCCACATCGCAACTCAACAACGTCATGCAGGCCGCAATCCAGGCCTATCCCCCTCCCGCAGTCAAGGGCAAGTACATCAAAATCAAGTACATCACCATGCTCAAGGGGGCCTATGTTCCCACGTTCATCTTCTTCTGCAACCTGCCGCAATGGGTCAAAGATCCCTACAAGCGCTACCTCGAGAACAAGATCCGCGAGAACTGGAATCTGCACGGCACCCCCATCAACCTTTTCTTCCGCGAAAAATAACGTCTAGGGCTTAGCCCGACATTTTTTAAAAAATAGTCCGCAACTTGCTGTAAAACAGCAGATTGCGGACTATTGTATATTTCTTATCAAGAATTTTTATTCAAATTAACACAAAAAAATTTGGTTGATTCCAATAATTCTTATTAACTTTGCAACGTGAAACAGAAATAATATCTAATATTATAAATACAGACAACAAACAACAAGAACATATATACTTGAATTTTGGTTATGAAGATGGTGTGCTTTTGTGAAAAAGTGCACTTTCGCTTTCTATACACCCCATCCCTACTGCTGCCGGTAGTGCAGCTTGCCATCAATATACAGCGCATCTTCGGCACCGATGTAAGCGATGGAGAAGTATGAGGGAATATCAACAATCTCCACCACATCCGTCAGCAGATTGCCATTTTCATCATAGCCTGGCAGATCATAGTCATAGCCCTCAACTGGCGACCACTTCTCCAGCAAGAAGCCCATCAGATAAGGACGATAACGGATATCCCCCGGTTCGGCAAACTCGCAATAGGGGAGGTCGTTCCCGAAAACATACAGATTGATGTTTCCGTCTTCAACTTCCAGTGGCTCCTCAAAACTACAGCCTTCAGGACAATATTCGTTTTGAAACACATACCTGATCACATAATAATGTTGATGAGCCTCGGTCTGAGCGGCATCATAGTACATCTGGAATTCACCGTCATCGCTGTAACTGTAGAACTTGTGCCCGTTGATATTGGCGGGAAAGATGGTGACCACGTCTCCATCATGCGACAAAAAGGTGGCCCAATTCTTTACCAACTCGACAGGAAGCGGGCTCATCTGGTACTCCTTGACCGTCACATTCGATTTCAAGATCAGTTTTGAGTAATAGTCACCCGTATCGTCACCCTCATATTTGTACTGGGTCGCACTGTAGTCAACCATCCGGTTAAACGGGTCATTGGTGTCAACAATCAACTGGCCTTCAACGTAATCGCCAAAATCACAATTGGCATAATAGGCTGTCAATTTGCCTTGAGCAAGCAGCAGCATGGGCATGCACAATGAGAATAGCAGTATTGAGAATCTGTTCATAGCAAATGTGGTTTAATGTTATTTGTCGCAAAAATAATATTTATTTTATAATATCTCATATATCTAGCCCAATCGATTTAAAACAATTTATTATCTTTGCCATCAAATCAATAAATTCAAGCCAAGAAAATGAAAAAGACGAAACTGTTGGTCATCTCGTTGACCGTAATCATGATTGCTGCCCTGGCACCCCAAGCCACGGCACAGAGCGTACAGAACGTGCAACAGCTCGAGAAGGAAATCGAGGAGCACGAGAAAAACATCAGGGAGAAGGAGCAAGCCGTCAAAGATCTCGAGGAGAAAATAGAACAGCTCAAAGCCCAGATCAAAGAGATGGAAAACGAGAAAAAGGCCCTCGAAAAGGAAATCAAGAACGAGACCAAGTTGCGCAAGGACAAATTCACCACCCGCGACGAGCAGGTCTACGACGAGGAAATCGTCGATGTGCTCTATAACCCCTACAACAAGAGCGACGTTGAGGAAGCGCTGCGCAGCTTCGAAGGCATGGAGACCAAAGAAGTGATCAAGAAGAAAGAACTTGTTGAGAAGTACGGCGAATACACCAAGGACCTGAGAGACTTCATGGAGAAGATGAAGAAACAACTCGCCGGCAACCACTGGAAGTACCTGTCCTCGACCAGTGACCTGTACAAGAAATTCGAGAAAGGACTCAAGGGAACCAAATACTGGAAAATCTACAGCAAGAAGGAGAAAAACGAGAGCATCGACTACCTGGACCGCGTCATGGACAAGATCATGCTCTTCAAGAACGACGGACTCAAGAACGAGGCCCAGTTCAACGAAATCCTCAACATGCTCTACGCCAGCTAACGTCGCTGAATAGCCCACCATAGCAGGGATGCCGCGCCATCAATTTGCAGATGAAACGGCATCCCTTGCTATTGAATCACATAGAATCAACGAGGCGATTCCGAGAAAAGCGCTCAATCATTTGAACTTTTCACAAGTATGTATTAACTTTGTGAGCGTGTAATCCCGACAATTGCACTTATTATTTGACTAATTATTGTTTAATCTAATCATCACATCACTATGAACGGGAAAAAGATATGCAAATCCTTGCGTGAAATCCGTTGCCGCATCGCTCAGGCCAACGACATTGATTTCACGCCCAATGTCTGCACCCATGAGGGTGACTGCGCCGGCACCTGTCCTGCTTGTGAGAGCGAGTTGCGCTACATCGAGCGACAGTTGCTCAGGCGCACCGCACTGGGCAAGAAAGTGGCTCTCGCCGGGCTGGCGTTAGGTGCGGCCTCCTTGATGCCCATGCATGCGCAACAGGTGGCTCCCGCAACTCCCCAAGCTACCACCCAGCGGCCCACCCCGCGGTTGGTCGATGCCGCCCCGGGCGACACCTCGGCTGTCGTGGTGCGGGGCAAAGTCATCGACAAGGATGACAACGAGCCCCTCATCGGCGCGAGCGTTATCCTTAAGGGGACCAAACTCGGTACAGCCACCGACATTGATGGCAATTTTGCCATTCGTGTGCCCTGCGACAGCAAACTGAAGATCTCCTATGTGGGATATGAAAGCCAAGAATACACGGTAAAAGCGGCAACAGACGATGAAGGTGTCGTCATCGCCCTCAAATCGAAAGAAGGCTGCATGGGTGAAGTGATCGTCGTTGGCGGGATTCAACAAAATATGCCCGCTGTGGATGCCGACATCTACCTGCCCGACCGTCCACGACATTGAGCGCAGTAAATTCAAACAGGAACTAAAATAAAACCGCCGGCAAATGAATGCCAGCGGTTTTATTTTCTCTCCAGTGGTCCCACTTGGGCTTGAACCAAGGACTCCCTGATTATGAGTCAGGTGCTCTAACCAACTGAGCTATAGGACCTTTGCTAATGACTTATCTTCAAAAGCGACTGCAAATTTACTACATTTTCACGAATTGACAACGCATGAGAGCCATTTTTTTCATCTTTTATTGCCAATTATCAGTATCCAGCTGACAAATGCTTTTCCTTTTTTGTGGCAATGACGATGAAGCGGTTTGAAAATCAGGAATGAAAATACCGATTTTCACATTTTTTAAATCTTAAGTTTACTTTCAATAAAGAAAAAAGTCGTTATTTTGCATCATAAGTCATAAGCATTCGGTTTTATGACCGAATCTAGATAATGCTTTTATGGGGTAAATATAGTTTTCAAGTATTAGTAATTTTGAGGGTCTCAGCAGTGATGCTTGGGCCTTTTTCTTTCATCACTCCTCTTGATTTCCCATCGCCAACAAAGTGAAAATCCCCTCGCGGCCCATGTTCATCATCAGGTCAAGGATGCTCAAGCAGGGGCGGAAGCCCTCATCACCATTCCACATCTGATAATAAGGCACATCGGCAATCGGTAACGAGTCGGGCTTCTTCATGGCAATGCGTCCCCGCAAGTCCGTCACGTTCTCGATATCTTTATCCCCCACTCCATAGGCTGTGCTGATCGGCAGATCCATGAAATCAACCACCACCTCATGCAATTGGGCATTGAAATCATGCAGGTAGCGTTGTGAGCCGTGGATGACACGCGACAGGTCATCGGCAACGTAGTCGAAGTAGGGTGAACGCCCATAGGCAGAATACAACGCACCCCAGTGCAGACGGCGCCAGTCGCCGTGCTCCGAGATGAGCACGTCTCTGAGCGGGGTCATCATGTTGTTGGTGGAACCCACGAGAGGCACGGTGAGTGTCTGCAAACCGTTTGGCCCATCGATGCGATAGCGGTGATGACTGTGGCGCAGCGGCAAGTGGCGCTCGTCCAGGTCAACTAGCAGCGTGCCGGCCTTGAGAGCAGCGGCATAGCACCGCACACTGGCAGCGCACATGCTGCCCATGACCACGACCGATTTTGTATCAAGCATTACTTCTTGTCGGGATTGGGCATCTTGAAGATGCGGTTCCAACGGATGCCGCCGTTAAAGAGACTGTGGTCCTTGTCAAAGGAGATGAGGATGATGGCGGGAGTGCCCACGATATGATCCTCGGGCACGAAGCCCCAGTAGCGGGAGTCGAGCGAGTTGTCGCGGTTGTCGCCCTGCATCCAGTAGTAGTCCATCTTGAAGGTGTAACTCGTTGCGGGTTTGCCGTTGATGAGAATCTGATTGCCTTTCACCTCCAGTTCATTGCCCTCATAGTTCTTGATGCAGCGCTCATACAGCGGCAGGTTCTCCAAGGTCAGATCAATCTTGGCGCCCTTCTTGGGAATCCACACGGGACCGTAATCGGCGCGAGTCCAGCCATAGTCCACGCCCAGGGGATAGGTCCTCATCGTCTCGCTCTGGTCAGGTATCACCCGCATGACTGATTTCACCCATGGCTTGGATTCCAGCGTCTTTTTCATCGCGGCAGTGAGCGGCAACCGATAGGAATTGGGCAAGAGCAGCGGCATGCCGTTTTCATCCATATTGGAAACCTTGCGGTCATCCATGCTGACGCCCAGTTCGTCAAACAGTTCGTCATCAATCCTGGTGCCGTCGGTCTCGATATAGTAGCAGTACTGCACGTTCTTGGGCTGCGGCAGCGCCTTGCCGTTGACATAGACAATGCCACCCTTGATCTGCAGTGTCTCGCCGGGAAGACCCAGGCAACGTTTCACATAGTTGTCGCGGCGGTCAACGGGACGATAGACTATCTTTCCAAACTTTTCCGGATTGTTCCACACCACATCACGGCCATAGATGAGGCACTGGGTATAATAGTCGGGGTTAGTGCTCTCGAGCGCAACGGTGTCGCCAGCAGGGAAGTTGAAAACCACGATGTCCATGCGCTCCACACCACGCAGGCCCTTCAGGCGGTGATATTCCAACTGCGGGTGCTCAATATAGGACTTGCAGTTGAGGATGGGCAACATATTCTGTGCCAGCGGGAAATGCAACGGCGTCTGCGGCACACGAGGGCCGTAGGTCACCTTGTTGACCCACAAGAAGTCACCTGTCAGCAACGATTTCTCGAGCGAGGACGAGGGAATCTGGTAATTCTGCCCGATGAACAGGAAGAGGAAATAGACCAGCACCAGGGCATAGACAATGGCATCCACCCAACTCATGAGCGTGCGCAACGGCCCTTTCTTCCAACCCTTCCAGGCGCCCCAGGGAATGAACTGTGTCAGGTAGATGTCTCCAAGCAGCAGCAAGCCAAGCAGCAGCCACGGGTTACCCACCCACAACGTCCACAGCACATAGATGAGAGCCACGGCTGCGAAACGGCACCAGCGCGTCTTTTTCACACGACCCAGGCGCTCCTTGAGGGAGCCCGTTTGACGTACGTATTCTTCTTTCTTTTCCTTATTCTTGTCGGTTGCCATAGATGATGACTGCTACAATAATCACTGGGGAATTTCAGGTTCTCACTTCTTGTCGGGATTGGGCATCTTGAAGATGCGGTTCCAACGGATGCCGCCGTTAAAGAGGCTGTGGTCCTGGTCAAAGGAGATGAGGATGATGGCGGGAGTTCCCACAATGTGATCCTCGGGCACGAAGCCCCAATAGCGGGAGTCGAGCGAGTTGTCGCGGTTGTCACCCTGCATCCAGTAATAGTCCATCTTGAAGGTGTAACTCGTTGCGGGCTGGCCGTTGATGAGAATCTGATTGCCCTTCACCTCCAGGGTGTTGCCCTCGTAGTTGCGGATGCAACGCTCATACAGCGGCAGGTTCTCCAAGGTCAGATCAATCTTGGTGCCCTTCTTGGGAATCCAGATGGGGCCGTAGTTGGCGTGGGTCCATCCGTAATCCACACCCACGGGGTAGGTGATGATGGTCTCGCCCTCGTCAGGTTGTATGCGTTCGATAGTCTTCACCCAAGGCTTGGATTCGAGGGTCTTCTTCATCTCGCCCGTCAACGGCAAGACGTACTGGTTACCCTGCCCATGACGGTCGTCCATGCTGATGCCCAGTTCGTCATAAAGGTCATTGTCGATGTAAGTGCCGTCGGTCTCGACATAGTAGAAGTACTGCACGTTCTTGGGCTGAGGCACGGCCTTGCCATTGACATAGACAATGCCGTCCTTAATCTGCAACGTCTCGCCGGGCAGCCCCAGACAACGCTTCACATAGTTGTCGCGGCGGTCAACGGGACGATAGATGATGTCACCGAAGATGTCCTTGTTGTTGCGCACCACGTCACGTCCGCGCTCCTGGCACAAGGTGTAATAATCGGGGTTGGGCATCTTAACGGCCACGGTATCGCCTGCGGGGAAGTTAAACACCACGATGTCCATGCGCTCCACACTACGCAGACCTTTCAAGCGGCGGTATTCCAACTGGGGATGCTCGATATAGGACTTGCAGTTCAAGAAGGGCAAGGTGTTTTGGGCCAGCGGGAAATGCAACGGCGTCTGCGGCACGCGAGGACCATAGACCACCTTATTGACCCATAGGAAGTCGCCTGTAAGCAGCGATTTCTCGAGCGAGGACGAAGGAATCTGGTAATTCTGGCCCACAAACAGGAACAGGAAATAGACCAGCACCAGGGCATATACGATAGCGTCCACCCAACTCATGAGCGTGCGCAGCGGGCCTTTCTTCATGCCCTTCCAAGCGCCCCAGGGAATGAACTGCGTCAGGTAGATGTCGGCGAGCAGTATCAAACCCAGCAGCAGCCAGGGATTGCCCATCCAGATGGTCCACAGCACATAGATGAGCGCCACGATGCCGAAGCGCCACCAGCGCGTCTTCTTCACACGCCCCAGACGCTCCTTGAGGGAACCGGTTTGCCTTACATATTCTTCTTCTTTCTTTTCTTTTTTATCTTTGTTCTGTTCTTTTTCGTTAGCCATAATAGTCGCTTGATAGGAAAAATTTGCTGCGAAATTACTAAATAATGTGGAAAATGCATTATTTTTGCCCAATAAGAAACAAAATTTAGGATTAGTTATGAAAATCAGCAAAATCATAGCCGATGGCGAGACCATTATCTACCAGCCCAAACTCAGCAAGTGGGCTTATCTGCACCTGGGACGCTTCATCCGCAACCTGACCACGACCATCTTTGTGAGCGACAAGCGCTTTTTCCACAGTCACGGTTGGATTAACCGCCATGCCCACGAGATTGTCATCAGCAAGGTGGAGAGCATACTGGTCGAGCAGAGTTTCTGGGGACGCATCTGCAACTACGGCACCATCAAGGTCTCGGGAACCGGCGCCGGCACCATCGTGCTGCGATACATCAAGCGCCCCCTCGAGTTCCAGCGCCAAGTCCGCGCCATCCAGGGCGCCGGCACTGGCACGCCAGCCTGACACTGCGGAATTTCAAGGTGAACGATATGCCGATAATAGAAATCACATCGCTGGAACAGTCTGGGGTCGAGGTCTATGGGACTTTGACTGAGGCGCAGTTGCGCAACCGGCTGGAGCCGGACAAGGGCATCTTCATCGCCGAGAGTCCTAAAGTGATTCATGTCGCCCTCGACGCTGGCTATGAGCCGTTATCGCTGTTGTGCGAGCGCCGCCACATCACTGGCGATGCAGCGGGCATCATCGAGCGATGCGGCGACATCCCCATCTATACCGGTAAGCGTGACCTGCTGGCGGCCCTCACTGGCTACACGCTCACGCGTGGTGTGCTGTGTGCCATGCGCCGTCCCCTGCCCCAACCTGTCGCTGACATCTGCCGTGATGCCAACCGCATTGTTGTCATCGACGGCGTGACCGACACGACCAACATCGGAGCCATCTTCCGCTCGGCAGCAGCGTTGGGCATCGACGCTGTACTGCTCACCCCCACGGCATGCGACCCGCTGAACCGCCGTGCCGTGCGCGTGTCGATGGGATCGGTATTCCTCGTTCCCTGGACGTGGATTGAAGAACCCGTCACGCCTCACCTGCACCAGCTGGGCTTCACAACCGCCGCCATGGCTTTGAGCGATGACAGCATCACACTCGATGATCCCGTGCTGAAACGCGAGCCCCGCCTTGCCCTCATCATGGGCACCGAGGGCGACGGCCTCTCGCATGAGGCCATCACTGCCGCCGACCACGTAGTGCGCATTCCCATGAAGCACAACGTCGATTCGCTCAATGTCGCAGCAGCGGCAGCAGTCGCCTTTTGGGAACTACGGAAAAAATGACAGCAACAACAAAACTATAGAAAACGATGAAAAAGCCGACAAAAAAAGCAAAAAAGCCCGCAGAGCAACCCCAAAAAAAGAGTGAACCTGCTTTGCAGTCTTACGAAAAAGCCCCTATGACGACTGGTGATGGCCATAGTGACCCCACCGATGATGCTGTGCAGACTAACAAAGAGGCTCCAGAAACGACCGAGAAATTCAGGATTCCTAAGCGATTACGCGAATGGATCAGGGAATCACAGTTCCTAGCCACCACCTTATCAATCATATTGACCTTCGGTACGACAGGCTTGGTTGAATACTGCCAACGCGTCAAGGATCGCAAGATGTCGGCCATCATGGTACTCAGCACCATTGAGAACTTTTCCACTACCGTTGACGAGAGGGCTCAAGACATGGCCCGATGCGACTCCATCGGCACATGGTTATTAAGCCTGCCCCAGGATTCACTCGACAAGATTCCTGCAAAAGAAGTGCAAGGCATCCTCAACGAGATGCTCTCGCTCGTTGAATACATGTCTCATGACAAGACCGCCGAGAACATCTTCGGCAACAGTTTTGAGACCTGGAAAAACATGGGCAACCGCAACTACCGGTTCATCGAGAGTGTGGGCGCAAGTTTCGCCAGAATAAACTCCGACGAGAACAACTGGAACGAATGGGTCATGGAATATGAGAAAACCATCAACAACGTGCTCTCGCAGATGCAACCCGGTGAACACACCCTGACAAAATTGCTCAACGACAATGGTGTCCGACAGAAACTGGAAAGTTTCCATGTCAGGAAATACTGGTTGGATTACGTCTCGGCACACAACCATTATCTCAACAAGATAAACCTGGACATCATCGGCCTCAAGGAAAAAGATATTAAGGCCTATACCGCAAAGCGCAAACTCGAAAATCCACCAGACGAGCCACAACCCTCCGATTTCAGAAGTGATCAGCTCAAACCCGATAGCCTGGTCACTCTGAAAGCGATCAAGCTGCACATCGACAGCATCATCTACAACAAATAAACTAAAACCGAGGAATAATCCCGAGATTGCGCCAAAAATCACCCAAGACTTGGCGCAATCTCATTCTTTTTACCCCATGAAGTTGGTGAAGACGTGGATGAGCCAGCCGCTGATGGCCATGTAGATGGTAATGCCCACAATATCGTTGGTCACCGTGACAAAGGGTCCGGTGGCAATCGCAGGGTCAATCTTCATTTTCTCCAACACCAGCGGAACCACCGTGCCAAACAGCGAAGCAAACATTACCACAAGGAACAATGATGTGGTCACTGCGGCAGCGGCGATGTGAGACTTGGATGAGTCGTTGTCCACGGGGAAGAAGTGGGCATACAGGAAGATGAGAAAGCCCATCACCAACGCATTAATGAGCGCGGTGCTGAACTCCTTGAACAGATGCTTGCCCACGTGCTTGATGTCCAGGCTGCCATTAGCCAAACCCTGCACGACGATAGCGCTCGACTGGGTGCCCACGTTACCGCCAGTACCGCCAATCAACGGGATAAACAAAGCCAGACCTGGCAAGACGCGCAACAGGTCGGCATCGCCTTCACCACCACCCAGGATCAAGGCGTTGATGATACCGCCCACCAGTCCGATGAGCAGCCACGGCAAGCGGGCACGCACCTGACGGAAGACGTTGTCGTCGGTCTCGATGTCACCCCAGATACCTGATGCCAACTGGTAGTCGTCCTCACCCTGCTCACGCACGCGGTCAATGATGTCGTCAACCGAGATGCTGCCCACCAAGCGCCCAATGCTGTCCACGACGGGCATCGCCACAAGGTCATATTTCTCGAAGTCGAGGGCCACGTCCTCGATGTGGGTGTCGGTGCGCACGCTCAAGGGGTCGGGCTCCATGACGTGCTTGATCTTGCTGGCCGACGGGTTGGTGATGGTGGTTTTCAAGGGGAAAAGGCCTTTCAAGCGGTTGTCATCGTCAACAACATAGATGTTGTATATCTCGTCCAGGTCCTCGGCCTGCTGGCGCATCGCCTTGATGCAATCGGGCATCGACATGTTCTCGTTGACGACAATCATCTCGGTGGACATGTAACCACCCGCGGTGTCCTCGTCATATTTCAATAGGTCAACAATATCGCCCGCCTGCTCCACGTCATCGATGTGGCTGATGACGTCCTCACGGTCTTCCTCGTCAAGCTCCTGAATCACGTCAACGGCATCGTCGGCATCCATCTGCTCCACCTGCTTGGCGATTTCCTCGTTGGGCATCAGCTCCATCAGGTCATGGCGCTGGTCTTCATCGAGTTCCACCAGGACATCGGCAGCAGTTTCATCATCGAGCATGAGCATGATGAACAGCGCTTCCTCATCATCAAGGTCGCCCACCAGCTCGGCAATGTCGGCAGGGTGCAAATCCCGGATTTGCGCACGAACCAGTTCCTCGTTCTTACTGTCTATCAGTTCGTTGAGGTTATGCAGATATTCTTCGGTAAATTCTTTCATTTTTCAGTTCTCTGTTTCTTGGAGTCCAACGAACTCCTAATTCCTAACTTCTCACTCCTAACTCCTAACTTCTAACTAATAGAAGTGGCTAGCCGCGTCAGGGCGATGAAATCTTCAACGCCCAACTGTTCGGGACGTTGTCGGAACACGTCACGCTCCATCACCGCCGGATCGGCCATGAAAACCTGCTTCAATGAACTGCGCAACATCTTGCGGCGCTGACCGAAGGACAACTTGACGATGCGCTTGAACATGCGTTCGTCGACACCCAGGTCGGTGACACTGTTGCGTATCAGGCGGATGACGCCGCTCTTGACCTTGGGCGGCGGGTTGAAGACGTGCTCATCGACAGTGAACAGGTACTCGATGTCATACCACGCCTGCAGCAGCACCGACAGGATGCCGTAGGCCTTGCTGCCCGGTGGCTCGGCGATGCGCTGCGCCACCTCACGCTGCAGCATGCCGCTGCAACAGGTCACCTGGTCGCGGTATTCCAGCACCTTGAAGAAAATCTGGGTCGATATGTTATAGGGGTAATTGCCAATGACGCAGAAGGGGCTGTCGCCATACAACTTCTTGAGATCCATCTTCAGGAAGTCCTCGCCGATGATGCGCCCATGCAACTGCGGGAAGGCCGCCTCCAGGTAGTCCACGCTCTCGCTGTCGAGCTCAACCACCGTCAGGTCCAACCCCATGTCGAGCAGGAACTGAGTGAGCACTCCCATGCCGGGACCGACCTCCAACACCGGCAGGTGCTTGAAGTCGTCCAGTGTGTGTGCAATGCGCTCGGCAATCGACAGATCTGTCAAGAAATGCTGCCCCAGTGACTTTTTTGCTCTAACTTTCCGCATGTTTGTTCATTTATTGTTACCTTTGCACGCTCTAATGCGTCCATTAGCAATTTGCAAAGGTACGGTTTTTTTGCCGTTACTTGACACATTGGACACAACTTTTTTTAACTCAACAAGAAAAGAAAAAACGTGAAAAAAGCCGTTTCTTACCTCATTAAATATGGTATCCCGCTCGTCATCGGTGTGGGGCTGATGTACTTCCTCTATAAGAATGTGGACATCGACAGCATGATGGACACCCTCAAGACCGATGTCAACTACTGGTGGTTCATCCCCGTGGCTATCGTGAGCATCTTCAGCCACGTCTTCAGGGCTCTGCGGTGGCGCCTCCAGCTCAAGGCCATCGATGTCAAGCCGTCGTTTAGCGCCGTGCTCAACAGCATCTTCGGCACCTATGCCGTCAATCTGGTATTTCCGCGATTGGGCGAGGTGTGGCGCTGCGGCTATATCGCCAACAGGCAAAAAGCCTCGGTGACCCAGGTCATGGGCTCGATGGTCGCCGACCGTTTGACCGACACCATCACGGTGCTGTTGTTGACCTTCGTGACCTTCCTGCTGGCACAGGGTGCGTTCGGCAAATTCTTTGACGCCTACCCGCAGATGAAGCAGAGTTTCCTGGACATCGCCAGTGATGCCCGCATCTGGTTCGGCACAGCCATCGTCATCGTTGCCATCGGATGGCTGCTGGTGATGAAGACCGAGAACAAAATCATCAAGAAAATCCAACTCATGGCCCGCAACCTGTGGGAGGGTTTCGCCGCCATCACCCGCATGGACGGCAAGTGGTGGTTCCTGCTGCTGACCATCCTCATTTGGGGATGCTACTTCCTGCAACTATATCTGGCTTGCAAGGCGTTCACATTCACCAGCCCGTTGAGTGTGCTGGCTGTACTCGTGATGTTTGTCCTGAGCAGCATCGGCATGGGAATTCCCACCAATGGCGGGCTTGGTTCCTGGCATGTCGCCATCATCTTCGCCCTGTCGCTCTACGGCGTGGGTGTGTTCTCGCCCTCACACTTCGACCCGCGTGCTTCGGCATTCGCCATGCTCGTGTGGGGCTTCCAGACGGTCCTGCTCATCGTGCTCGGCATCTACGCCTTCGCCAGCATGGCCATCGACCGCAACCGCATCGAGAGCGGCAAGACCGTTGTCGACACCACCAATGACGAAATCAAACTCTAAACGATAACTAACAACTAGAAACTAAGGATTAGGGACTAGAAACTAGAAACTCAAGACTATGGACGACAATTTCAACGACTATTTCACCGACGAGCACGTCCCCGAGGAGCAGCCCAAGGTGCACCATGAGACTGAGCAGGAACGCGAGGAACGCGAAATCAAGGAAGCCACCATCGAGCGCCGAGGCAACACGCTGAAGCTGATGTTGGCATTCGTCATCGTCGCAATGGCTCTGTTCCTGGGCTGGTGGGTATGGCAGTACTATTTCCACCCCTATCGCGTTAGCCAGGAGAAGGGTTGGATCATGAAAGTCGGCAACGAGGGCTCACTGTTCAAGACCTTCGAGGGTGAAATGATTCGAGAGAACTACATCCAAGATGATATCGGGGTCATGAAGAGCGACTTCCTCTTCTCCATCCCCACCGACAGCCTTGCACGCGATGCCATGCGCTATGCTGGCGACGGCAAGCGCATCGTCCTCACCTACAACGAGTACAAGGGCAAAGTGCTGTGGCGCGGCAACTCCAAGTGCGTCGTCACCAAAATCGAGCCCGACACCAACCTCGTCAAGCAGAACCCCTACAAGTGAGGCTCGCCACGCTCGCGTTTCAGCGGGCATCAGCACAATCCTCATCAACAACTGAGAAATCCGATTTTTCTGAATAGGCATTCGCAGCCCAATAATAGAGCTGCGAATGCTTTTTAAACTTAGCACCTTAGCGTGGAGACCAAAGTCATGGGAGCCAGGCACCATTTTTCTGCCAAAATGTCATATTTTAACACTCCCCGTGTGTCAGTTCCCGAAAAATCATTGTACCTTTGCACCCCGAATAAAGAGAGAAGAAATGGAAGAAAACAAGATAGAACAAAACAAACCTGAGGAGCAAAATACTGAGCAACAGCAACAAGCGCCCATCAAGCCTGATATTTTGGACTATGATGACGTCCGCAAGTTGGTGCCCTTCTTTGACGGCAAGCCCAAGTTGGTCAAGTGGTTGTTCCACCTGCTAGACATGGACGACGCTAACTGGATTCATGGCCACAATTGCCATACGCCGGGTGTGCCATTCTGCACCGGAGTGCTCAAGGACCTGAATGCCACCATCACCTATAATAACGGCGAGGTGCTCGACAACCTGCCCGAGGGAGCCTTCATCACAGTGAGCAACCATCCCTTTGGTGCCGCTGACGGTGTGATTATGATCCACATCATCGGTCAGCATCGCCCGGACTACAAGTTCATGGTCAACATGATACTGAGCAAGATTGGCGGCATGATGCCCAATTTCATCACCGTCGATGCGCTTGCAAGCGACGATCCCGCCAAGCGCGCCGTGTCGATGCAGGGCATCAGCGAGACAATGAAGCACGTCAGGGCAGGCCACCCGATGGGATTTTTCCCCGCCGGTGCCGTGAGCAAATTGACGTGGAAATTGCGCGTCGAGGACCGCGAGTGGCAACCCGTCATCATGCGCCTGATTCAAAAACTCAAGGTACCCGTCATCCCCATCTACATCCACGGGCACAACAGCTGGATTTCACTGCTGCTGGGTGCCATCAGCTGGAAACTGCGCACCTTGAGGCTACCCTCCGAGATGTTCCGCCGCAAGAGCTACGACTTCCGCGTGAGCGTGCATGACCCCATCATGCCCGAGGAGTATGCACAGTACAAGACGCCTGAGGAACTGGGCGTGTTCCTGAAGAACGAAACTTACAAGATGAAAAAATGGCAACAAAAATAACCGATAACGACATCCGCGCACTGAAGCTGCGCTTTGGCATCGTGGGCGAATCGCCCGCGTTGATTGCCGCCATCCGCCGTGCCATGCTTGTGGCACCCATCGACCTGAGTGTGCTCATCATCGGTGAGAGCGGTTCGGGTAAGGAGTCTTTCCCGAAAATCATCCACGAGAGCAGCCCCCGCAAGCACAAGAAGTACATCGCCGTGAACTGCGGCGCGATTCCCGAGGGCACCATCGACAGTGAACTCTTTGGCCACGTCAAGGGTTCGTTTACCGGCGCCATTGCCGACCACAAGGGCTACTTTGAGGAGGCCGACGGAGGCGTCATCTTCCTGGACGAGGTGGCCGAGATGCCCATGAGCACCCAGGCCCGACTGTTGCGTGTGCTCGAGAACGGCGAATACCTGCGCGTGGGCGACAGCACCGTGCGCAAGACCAACATCCGCGTCGTGGCTGCCACCAACAAGGACATGATGCAAGCGGTCAAGGACGGGAAGTTCCGCGAGGACCTCTATTACCGCCTCTCGACAGTGCAAATCAACGTGCCGCCCCTGCGCGAGCGCGGCGACGACATCGTGTTGCTGTCCAGGCTGTTCCTGCGCAACTTCATCAATGAGAACCGCACTAGCGAGGTCACCCTCACCGACGATGCGCAGCGCCTGCTCAAGTCCTACCACTGGCCTGGCAACGTGCGCCAACTCAAGAGCGTCATCGAACAGGTTGCCCTGTTTGAGTCGGGCAACACGGTCGATGCTGAGACCCTGCGCCAATACATGCCCAGCACCCGCGAGACGGCACTGACTATTCAGTCACAGCCCAATTTTGACTACAATGCCGAACGCGAGCAACTGTTCACGCTCATCCTGTCGATGCGGGCCGAGATCGAGGCGATCAAGAAGCGCATGGACGGTGTGGGTCCCACGTCGCATGTGTCATCGAGTGTCCATGAACTCAAACGCGAAACCAATCCGCTGTTGGATTTGGGCAACTCCTCCAACGAGATAAACATGGCATCACCCTACCGCAACATGCAGCACGAGGCGCAAGACCTGGGACATGTTGACGAAGTGGCCGCTATGGACGTTGAGGGCGAAACAGTCAAAACGCTGGACGAGACCGAGCGAGAGACCATCGAGACGGCACTGCGACGCAACAACGGCCGCCGCAAGCTCACGGCCCAAGAGCTGAACATCTCGGAGCGCACCCTGTACCGCAAAATCAAGCAATACAATCTGGAACGGCAGTGAAAAGGCTTTTCATCATATTGGCTCTAGCCATCGCAGCAATGGGATGGCAGGCATGCGTCCCCAGGTACACGCTCAACGGCGCGTCCATCGACTACAACGTCTACAAGACCATCTCGTTCGGCGAGTTCCCCATCAGGGCCGCGCTGGTCTATCCACCGCTGCAGTCGATGTTTGAGAACCGCATGACCGACATGATTGCCCAGCAGACACGCTTGCGCGTCATCGACAGCAATAACGCCGACCTACGCATGGAAGGCGAAATCACCAACTATCAGCTTTCGCCTCAAGCGGTTGGTGAGGATGCTTATGCTAGCCAGACGCGACTCACCATCACCGTCAAGGTCAAGTACATCAACAACAAGAACCAGAGCCTGAGCAAGGATCTGTCCTTCAGCGCCTACCGTGACTTTTCGAGCAGCGAGCTCCTGGTGGATGTTCAGGACGAACTGTGCAACCAGATCTGCAAGGACCTTTCAGACCTGATTTTTAACGCCACATTGGGAGATTGGTGATGCTTAAGCCTCAGATATGTTTTCATGATGAAATGGATTAAGGATATCACGCGGCTTGATGCCAGTGACGGCAGCGAGATAACAAGGCAATGGTTGGAGGGTGCCGAACAGGACGCCCCCTACTGCGTTTTGCCCGCCCTGCTCTATCTCGAGAGGAATGGTGTCAAGGGCAATGAGGATGTGCTGGAACGACTGGCCATCGCTTTCCCCGACCGACGTGCCTTAGCACTCATGTTGGGTGAGGAAGCCGGCGCCCTGACCAACTTCTATCCCCCCGAAGCACTGCCTGAAACTCCTGACACGGTCACAACCATCGACCGTTTCCTGGACAAATACGGCAAGACATCGCCGGGTGAAGTCGAGGCCATCAGTCGCGCCATCTTCAACCCCCAGCCCGACTATGCCGACGTGCTCGCGGCTCAAGAGAAGGAAGAGGGAGGGGCCCAGCCAGCCGACGGTGATTCGCAAGACGAACTCATCAACCAATTCATCGCCGAACAGGTGCAATTGGGCGAGCAAGCGGCAAAAACGCCCATCACGGCCCCTGTCGGAGAGGAAGAAAAAGCCGAAATCGCCGAGGAAATCATCGAGAATCCTACCCAAACCGATGATTCCATGTTGAGCGAAAGTTTGGCCAAAATGTACATTGCCAGACACAAATATTTACAGGCTCTTGAAATTATTAAGCGAATAAGTTTGAAATATCCAGAAAAAAGCATTTACTTTGCAGACCAAATTCGGTTTTTGACCAAATTGGTCTTAAATGAGACACTAAACGACAAAAAATAAGAAAAAATGTACACTATTTTCGCAATTCTGATCGTGATCGCATCGATCCTGTTGGTCGGTGTCATCCTTATTCAAAAATCCAAAGGTGGCGGTCTCGCTGCCAACGTGAACAACTACAACCAGTTCATGGGTGTTCGCAAGACCACCGACTTTATTGAGAAGGCCACTTGGGGACTCTCAGCGTTCATCTGCGCACTGAGCATTGCTTCGGCATTTGTTACTGCTCCCAGCATCGTCGAAGGCGCTCCCCAAATCAAGAAGTTGCCCACCAGTGAGACTCAGGCTCCCAACTTCGGCACTCAGGCCCAAGAGGCTCCTGCCGCTGCTGCCCAGCCTGCTCAGAGCACTAGCGAGGTGAGCGTTCCCGCCAAGGAAGAGGCTCCCGCCAAGACTGAGGGCAAGTAAACTCCACACTGCATCTTAAACCAACTTATTAAGGGATGCGGTATGTCGTATCCGCATCACAGCGGAGCAAGACATACCGCATCTTTTTATTTGAATTATGAAGATGACATTATTATATATAGTACTGGCAGCCTTGATGACGGCTTGCGGCAGCACGGGCAGTTCAACCTCTTCCACCGAAACCGCTGACAATGCCTCGACAACGGCAAGTCACGCCAAGTTCAACGGTGACGGCGCATTTGGCCTGACAAGCAAGCAATGCGAGTTCGGGCCCCGTGTGCCAGGAACCGATGCGCATGCCAAGTGTGCCGAGTGGCTCATGAAGACGCTGCAGGCCTCGTGCGACACCGTCATCTTGCAGACGGGTACCGTCCAGACCGCACAATCGGGAAAGCTGGGCATCAAAAACATCATCGGCATCATCAACCCTGATGCCAGTCAGCGCCTGTTACTGCTTGCCCACTGGGACACACGCCCCTGGGCGGACAATGACCCTGACCCCGCAAATCACAACAAGCCTGTGATGGGTGCCAACGATGGAGCCAGCGGCGTGGGTGTGCTGTTGCAATTGGCTCAGCAGCTCAAGGCCGACAGCACCACTCTGGGTGTGGACATCGTGCTGGTGGATGCCGAGGACATGGGTGAGAACGACAACGAGGAATCATGGGGACTGGGCACACAGTACTGGGCCGAACATCCCCATGTGGCAGGCTACAAACCGCTGTTCGGCATCCTGCTCGACATGGTGGGCTCCAATAATGCCACCTTCACTCGAGAGTACTACTCGACGCAATATGCTGGCGGCTTTGTCGATATGGTTTGGAGCTGCGCTGCAGGCAGTCACTTCATCAACGCGGCTGGCGGAGCTGTCACCGACGATCACATCTTCGTGAACCGTGCAGGCGTTCCCTGCCTCGACATCATCGACCTGCGCAGCGACAGCGACACGGGCTTCTGTCCCGAGTGGCACACCGTGCATGACACCATGGACGCCATCAGCCCCGCAACCCTGGGCGAGGTCGGCCAGACCCTGCTCAACGTCATAGCCAACCTCGAACAAGAATAGCAGAACAACAAACATCAACAATAAACCTTATCACAAAATGAGAAAAGAAAGGATTTTACTCATGAGCGCATTGATTGCAACGTCGGCCATGTCGACGCAGGCTCGCATCAACTACCCTGACACGCGCCGCGTGGACACGGTGGACACTTACTTTGGCACCGATGTGCCCGACCCCTACCGCTGGCTCGAGGACGACCGCAGTGCCGAGACCGAGGCCTGGGTTGCCGCCCAGAACAAGGTGACACAGAACTACTTGGCCAAAATCCCGTTCCGCAAGGACGTGAAGAAGCGCATCACCGAACTCGCCAACTACGAGAAGATGGGTGCACCGTTCAAAGTGAAGGACAAATTCTACTTTTTCAAAAACGACGGTCTGCAGAACCAAAGCGTGCTCTACGAGTATGACGCTAATGGCAACCACAAGATGGTGCTTGACCCCAACACGCTAAGTGAAGACGGCACCGTGGCGTTGCAGCAGCTGGATTTCTCCAACGACGGCCGCTACCTGGCCTATGTCATCACCCGCAGCGGCAGTGACTGGAACGAGATTTTCGTGAAAGACCTTAAGGAGAACCGTGTGCTCGACGACCACATTGTCTGGGCCAAGTTCACCGATGCCCAGTGGCTGGGCGACGGCTTCTTCTACAGCGGTTATGACGCCCCCGAGGATGCCAAGTCTTCCAAGAACGAGTTCCAGAAGGTGTATTACCACAAGCTGGGCACTCCCCAAAGCCAGGACTACGTTGAGTATCAGGACAAGAGTGAACCCTTGCATTTCCACCAGGTGAGCGTCTCCGAGGACGAGCGCTACGTCATCCTGTGGAAGAGCGATGCCGAGGGCAATGACATCTACGTCAAGGACCTCAAGGACCGCAACCCGCACTACGTGCAGCTCATTGGCGGCATGAAGTATGAGCGCGGCATTATCGGCATAGATGGTGGCAAGATCTATGTCATGACCAACGAGAATGCCCCCAAGGGCAAGATTGTCACCTACGACGCCGAGACTTTGTCTCCCGCCAGCTGCGCCGAGTTCATCCCCGAGCAGGAATCGGTATTGACGGGTGCTTTGATGGCCGACCACAAGTTCATCCTCACCTACGACAAGGATGCATCCAACCACCCCTACCTGTATGACCAGAACGGTCGCCTCATCCGTGAGATTGAGCTGCCCACCTTTGGCTCGGTAGGCTTCAGCGCCAAGAAGGATGCCAAGGAAGTGTTCTACAGCTTCACCAGCTACACCTTCCCCGGTGCCATCTACAAGTATGACCTCGAATCCGGCAAGAGTGAACTGTTCTTCCAGCCCAAGGTCAACCTCAAGAGCGAGGACTATGTGACCGAGCAGGTCTTCTTCCCCAGCAAGGACGGCACGCGCATCCCCATGTTCCTGGTTTACAAGAAAGGACTCAAGCGTGACGGTCAGCGCCCCACCTTCCTCTATGGCTACGGAGGTTTCAATGTCGGCCTCAACCCCGCCTTCACCTACACCCGCACACTGTTTGCCATGCTTGACTGCGGCGGCATCTGCGCCTATGTCAACCTGCGTGGTGGCAGTGAGTACGGCGAAGAGTGGCACCAAGCCGGCACCAAGATGAACAAGCAGAACGTGTTCGACGACTTTATCGCCGCTGCCGAGTGGCTCATCGAGAACAACTACACCAATCCCAAGAAACTGGCTTGTAACGGTGCCAGCAACGGCGGCCTGCTCGTCGGTGCTGTGGTGAACCAGCGTCCTGACCTGTTTGCTGCCGCTGTTCCCCAGGTGGGTGTGATGGACATGTTGCGCTATCACCAGTTCACCATCGGTTGGAACTGGGCCCCCGACTACGGCCGCAGCGACGACAGCCCCGAGATGTTCCGCTATCTGCGTGGCTACTCGCCTCTGCACAATGTCAAGAACGACGGCACCCCCTACCCTGCCATCCTGGTGACCACCGGTGACCACGATGACCGCGTCGTGCCCGCGCACAGTTTCAAGTATGCCGCCGAGCTGCAGCACTGCAACACTGGCGACCAGCCCAAGCTCATCCGCATCGACAGCAAGGCTGGCCATGGCCACAGCAAGCCCATCAGCAAAATCATCGACGAGTACACCGACATCCAGGCCTTCATCATGTACAACCTGGGCGTGAAGTACAAATACAAAAAGTGACGCTTCATCACTGTAACAAACGAGGAAGGCTTGATTGTCTTCCTCGTTTTTGTTTGCTGTCTGCCAGCCCGACAACAGTCTGCGACTATGGTTTAAGGATAATTAACGAGTGAAGCCTTCGTTGACAGCCATTCTCGTTGTACATTTGTCAACCATTCAAGACAATCAATTGAACACATCATGAAAAAGAGATTATCTGTATTCTTGCTCTTGGCCATGTGCATCCTGACAGGCATGGCCCAGTCAAAGATGACCCACAAAGTCACTCAGGAAAAAATGCTGGAACGCTTCCTGACCTACGTCAGATTCGAGAGCCAGTCTGTCATTGATCAGAGGCCGAACTCGTTTCCCATGACCGACGGACAACGCGAAATTGCCCAGTACATCTGCGACGAAGTCAAGAACATGGGCGGCAAGAACGTCAAGGTGACACTGTCCGACGACTATTATGTCTATATTGACATCCCTTCTAATATCAAAAAGAAAGTGCCCTCCATCCTGTTCATGGCTCACCTCGATATCACCCCCGAGGCTCCAGGTGTCGGCATCAAGCCCATCGTTCACAGGAATTATGATGGCGGAGACATCCATCTGCCTGGCGGCATCACTCTCAACGCCGCTGTACCCGGTTGCGAGCACCTCAAGGATTTCGTGGGGAAAACCATCGTCACCAGCGACGGCACGACGCTGTTGGGCGCCGATGACAAGACAGGCTGCGCCATCCTCATCACCATGGTCCAGGAAATCATCAACAACCCCAATTTCAAGCATGGGCGCGTGATGGTCGCCCTAAGCCAGAACGAGGACGTGGGCAAAGCCGCCGACAGATATGACCCCACGGTATTTGGCGACAAGCCCGACATTGTCATCGATGTCGATGGCGCCAAATACAACAAGTATTCTGTCGCCAACTTCACCGCCATTGGACACACCTATGAGTTCAGGGGCAACAAGGTGAGTCCGAGTTATGGAAAAGAAAAAAGGTTTGCCGACGCCTTGACTGCGGCGGCCTACTTCATCGGCCTCATCCCGCCGGAGATTCACCCCAGCGTCAGGGATGGGCAAGACGGATACATCCAGTGCTACTACTTCGACCACCGCAAGGACAGCACCAACAAGGTGATTGACAGCGACTACACCCTGCAATTCCGATTGCGCTTCTTTGATCAGGAAGAAGGCAGATACCAACAGCAGTTGATGGCCGACAACCTGAAAAAAGTCCAGGAGGCATTCCCCCTTGTCGACATCAGGAAGACCAGTGACATCAGGCAATATGACAACGTGGCCTACACCATGCCCGAGTATCTGCCCGAACTGCTGCACAAGGCTACCCAAGCGGCAGGCATACAGATGACGACACGACATGCCCGTGCAGGGTCAACATCATCGATGATGGTGGCCCGCTTCCCCGAAGCCATGCCCGGCGGTTCAGACCTGTATAGCGGGCAGAATGCCGAGCACTCCTGCTATGAGTGGGCTTGCATTGAGGAGTTGATGGCGCTTGTCAATGTTACCGAGAACCTGATCAGCGAGGTTGTCAACATGAAGTGACACGACGGCAACAGCCACCCTGAAAAAACAATTTCACTAACGCGCATCGACACGGCATCGATGCGCGTTTGCGTTTGCCTAAAATCTAATCACAAAAATAAAAAAGGGAAAAGAGGTTCGATAACTGAAAACTTTGTAGTATCTTTGCAGCCACATTTTTAAACAACATATACTAACACAGTGGAATTTGGGCTGCTTGCAACCACTTGAAAAAATGCTAAAATGCAATAATCAACAGTCTTTTATGTGATTATTTCTTTAGCGTTCATGTTCCACATGAATGTTTTTTTTGGTACAATGAACAGTAAGAATTATCTTTTCACGTCGGAGAGCGTGTCCGAAGGGCACCCCGACAAAGTCGCTGACCAGATCAGCGACGCCATTTTGGACAAGTTCCTCGCCTTTGACCCCCAGGCTCATGTCGCCTGTGAGACGCTGGTGACCACAGGTCAAGTCGTCATCTCGGGCGAGGTTACCACCAACGTCTACATCGACCTGCAACGCACAGCGCGTGAGATGATCGAGAAAATCGGTTACACCAAAAGTGAATACAAGTTTGACGCTAACTCGTGCGGCATACTCAACAGCGTGCACGAGCAGAGCGGCGACATCAAGCAGGGAGTCGACAAAGCCGAAGATAATCAGGCCGACCAGGGCGCTGGCGACCAGGGCATGATGTTCGGCTATGCCTGCAACGAGACGCCCAACCTGATGCCGCTCACCCTCGACCTGGCTCACATGCTCATGCGTGAACTGGCCGACATCCGCCACAATCATTTGAATCTGATGCCCTACCTGCGCCCCGACAGCAAGGCTCAGGTGACCGTCGAATATGACGGCGACACACACCGACCCTTACACATCCACACCATCGTGGTGAGCACACAACACGACGATGACGTGAACAAGGACCGCATCGAGCAGGATGTGCGCGATATCCTCATTCCCAGGACATTGGCGCATTTCACTGACGATATTCGTGCCATGTATGACAGCAAGACCGAGTTGTTTGTCAATCCCACGGGCAAATTCGTCATCGGAGGCCCCCACGGCGACACCGGTCTGACAGGCCGCAAGATTATCGTGGACACTTATGGTGGCCGCGGCGCACACGGCGGCGGTGCCTTCTCGGGCAAGGACCCCAGCAAGGTGGACCGCAGCGCTGCCTATGCCTGCCGTCACATCGCCAAGAACATGGTAGCCGCCGGCATCGCCGACGAGGTGCTGGTGCAGGTGGCCTATGCCATCGGCCGAGCCGAACCCGTCAGCTTCTATGTCAACACCTACGGCACCAGCCATGTTGACATGAGTGATGCCGAGATTGCCGCTGTCATCAAGGGCATGAAGGATGAGTTCGACATGCGTCCTGCGGCCATCATCAAGCGCCTCAAGCTGCTCAATCCCATCTACACCGAGGCTGCCGCCTACGGTCACATGGGTCGCAAGTGCGAGAAGGTGGTCAAGAAGTTTGAATCTCTCTACAACGCCACCGCCGAGGTCGAGGTGGAACTCTTCACTTGGGAAAAGCTCGACATGGTCGAGACTCTGAAACGCAAATTCAACCTCAAGTAACGCAGGCCTAGAAATTCTAGACTTTCTAGAGATTCTATATGACGAAGCGGGTCGTTCCCTAATTGGGTGACCCGCTTCGTTGTTGGATAGAACAACTCGTGGCTTACTTGGCCTTCATGGCCTCCTTGATCTTGGTCTCGAGTTCCTCGGCCAGTTCGGGGTTATCCATGACCATCTGCTTGGCTGCATCACGGCCCTGGCCCAACTTGGTACCCTCGTAGGAGAACCAGGCACCGCTCTTCTTCACGATGCCGAACTCAACGCCCAGGTCGATGATCTCGCCCACCTTGCTGATGCCCTCGCCAAAGCGGATTTCAAATTCGGTCTTGCGGAAGGGAGGAGCCACCTTGTTCTTGACGACTTTCACACGAGTGAGACTTCCGGTCACCTGATCGCCGTCCTTGATTTGGCCGATGCGACGGATGTCGAGTCGTACGCTGCTGTAGAATTTGAGAGCATTGCCGCCGGTCGTGGTCTCGGGATTGCCGAACATCACGCCCAGCTTCTCGCGCAACTGGTTGATGAAGATGCAGCAAGTGTTGGTGCGGCTGATGGTAGCTGTGAGCTTCCTCAGCGCCTGACTCATCAGGCGGGCCTGCAGACCCATCTTGCTCTCGCCCATCTCGCCCTCGATTTCGGCCTTGGGAGTCAAGGCGGCGACACTGTCGATGACGATGATGTCGATGGCACTGCTGCGGATGAGCTGGTCAGCGATTTCCAGGGCCTGCTCTCCGTTGTCGGGCTGACTGATCCACAGGTTGTTCACGTCAACGCCCAGCGACTCGGCATAGAAGCGGTCGAAGGCATGCTCGGCATCGATGATGGCGGCGATACCACCCATCTTCTGCGCCTCGGCAATGGCATGAATAGCCAGCGTGGTCTTACCCGATGACTCGGGACCGTAAATCTCGATGATGCGGCCACGCGGATAGCCGCCCACGCCCAGCGCGTTGTCCAGACCGATGGAGCCGGTGGGGATGACGTCGATATCCTCGATGTGGTCATCGCCCAGCTTCATGATCGAGCCGCTGCCAAAGGTCTTGTCTATCTTGTCCATTGCTACCTGCAGAGCCTTGAGCTTCTCAGGGGAAACCTCTTTGCGCTGCGGTTGGTTAGTTCCTTCTTGGTTGATGATTTCTTCTGCCATTGTTTGTCGTTTTATTGTTGTTGATGTTTTGTTGCGGATAGTTTGCAAAGATACTAAAAAAATGCCTATCTCCTCCAGATTAAGAGCCGAAAAAAAATAAAGAAAAAATTAGTTGCCAAATTTACACTGATAAGAAAAAAAATCTGTACCTTTGTCAAATTTAAGTCGAATAATCCATTATTAACCATTTAATAAACTTTCATTGCAATGAGGAAAATCTTTACGTTATTAACCTTTAGCATCTTGGCAATGGCCGCAATGGCTGTCGAGATCACGTTTGACCCGGCTGTTGACAAGGGTGACTTCTCCGGAACAACGGCAAAGGCTTACAATGTCACAAAGGACGGCATCACCATGGCAGTGAGCAATGGTATGATTGCCCCCTACAAGGAGATTGAAGCCTATCGCATTTACAAGGGACAGAGCGCCACTTTCACCTCTACTATCGGTGAGATCACCAAAATTGAGGTCCAAACCCAATTCAGGAACGACACCACTTGGGGTGCCGGTGGTTTTGTTGCCGAAGTAGGCACCTACACCGCTAACCCCGGTGAGTTCGCAGGCTATTGGACGGGTGCCGCCACCACGGTAAAACTGACTGCCACCGCCTATCAGGTGCGTGCCATGAAGATTATCGTTACCGTTGGCGATGCAGGTCTGCTGCCCCCCTCCTTCACTCCCGCTGGAGGCACCTTCTACAACCCCATCCAGGTTACGATGAGTTGCAGCAGTGCCGGTGCTAAGATTTACTACACCACCGATGGCAGCACTCCCACGACCAGCTCCACCGAGTACACCGCTCCGCTGAACTTGAGCGAAACCACCACGTTGAAGGCCATCTCGGCTCTGGACGGCGAAACCAGTCAAGTCGTGACTGCAGTTTACACGTTCACCGATGCTCCTCAGTTCGGCTTCGGCTCGATGGAAGCAACGACTGATGGCGAAACCGTGACATTCAGCCACGATGCATACGTTATCTGGCAAGGCGGCAATAACAACAACTACCTGTACGCCTTCGACGAGACCGGCTTCGGACTCATCTATGGCAGCGTAGGCCAGGAGTACCAGATTGGTGACCGCATCCCCGCTGGCTTTGGCGGCAAGAAGACGACCTACAAGGGCGAGCCCGAGTTGGCTTCACCCCTCACAGGCTTCCAGGAAGCTCCCGACTTCATCGAGCTCACACCTGAGATTATCACGCCCAGTCAGGTCAACCATGAACACTGGGCTCACTATGTGCTCCTCAAGAACGTCATGATCAGCGCTGATGGCAAGACCATCACCTACAATGGCGAGACTTGCGAGATGTACAACAGCACGTTCAACATCCCCATGCCCACCGACTTGAGCGTTCCTCATGATGTTTATGGTATCGTTGGAGTCTTCAATGCTTATCAGATTCTGCCCATCTCCTTCGACGAGCCTCCCAAACGCAAGCAGGAAGTCATCCATGATGTTCGATGCATCAATGACCTCTACGCTCTCAACAAGGGTGATAAGGGCCACTTCACCGAGCCCCTGACCGCCATCTACCAGAGCGGTCCCAACCTGTACATCCAGGACTATGACGGTCACTACACGCTGGCCTATGGCACCGTTGCCTACAACGAGTTCGTTAATGGTGACTATATCAACGATGGCGTTGCCAGCTGGACCACCTACTCAGGCTTCAACCAGATTCTTCCCGTTGGTGACACCTTCATCAAGGCTGGCCATGGCAATGCCGTTGAGCCCGAAATCATGCCCATCGAGGAGATTTCTCAGGACATGGTACACTGGTACATTGCCATTGAGGATGCCGAGTTCCTCACCGAGGAGGAGAGCCTCTATGCTGTTGATCAGACCGGACGCATCCTGATTTACGACAAGTTCGGTGTGATGGAAGGTGTTGACCTGACCCAAATGAACTACGTTGAGGGCTTCCTGACCGTCTACAAGGGCGAGCTCGAGTTCTACCCCATCAAGTTCAAGGGTGGTTATGGCATCAAGGGTGACGTGAACAACGACGGTGAGATCACTGTTGCCGACATCAATGCCCTGATCGACATCATCATGGGTTCACCGGCTGATGCTGCTACCCTGTGGCGTGCCGATGTTGCCGAGGACGGTGAGATTGGCCTGGCCGATGTCAATGCACTCGTTGACAAAATCCTGAGCATGTAAGGACATCGCGAGGTCGTGTCGCCCCACGTCGCCTGATGTGATGACGGCACAGCCTCATGAACAATTCACAAAAAAGACCGCTCCCAACTGTGACGGGGGCGGTCTTTTTGTGTGTCCATGCCACTCACTCGTGGCAGTCCGGGATGACGTTCATCTGAAGAAACGGCCGACGACAGGCAGCTTGGCCAGCATGGGTCCCAAGTGCTCCTTGCGGAAGATGAAGCCCACAAACAGCAACAGCAGCACGGTGCGGAAGGCCAGCCTGAGCCACGTGTTCTCCACGGGCAGCATCATGGCGGCAAACAGGACGCCAGCCACGACGGTATACAGGGCGATGTCGCGCAGCGGATAGGCCACTGGGAAATACTTCTGCCCGATGAAATAAGACAGTAGCATCGACACGCTGTAGGCGATCAGTCCGGCCCAGGCACATGCCATATAGCTGAACTGCGGTATCAGCAGCAGGTTGATGATGAAAAGCACCACAGCTCCGATTCCCGAGAAATAGGCACCCCAGATGGTGCGGTCGGTGAGCTTGTACCAGAACGAGAGGTTGAAGAACACGCCGAACACAATCTCAGCGGCCATCACGATGGGCACCACGCGCAGGCCGCTCCAGTAGCTCTCGCCAATCAAGTACTTGAGCAGGTCAATATAGGCCATCACCACCAGGAAGGCCAGCAGCGTGAAGATGATGTAGTATTTCATCGTCTGGGCATAGACCTCCTTACTGTCCTTGTCCTTCACCTTGCTGAAGACAAACGGCTCGTAGGCAAAGCGGAATGCCTGGGTAATCATCATCATGATCATGGCAATCTTGATGCACGCGCCATAGATGCCCAGCTCGCTCATGGCGTTGGCACCCGGATAAACCTTGGGGAACATGATTTGCGACAGGCTCTGGTTGAGCTGACCGGCAATTCCCATGACAAGGATAGGCCAGGCGTAGGACCACATCTGGCGGCACATCTTGGTGTCAAATCCGTGATTGATGCCCCTCAGTTCCTTGTTCAGGAACACCAGGTTAAACATCGAGCAGAACAGGTTGATGTAGAACACCCACACCACGTCATAGTGGAAGGTCTCGCCATAGATTCCGAACGGGTTGAGGTGAAGCATCGGCAACCCGAAGAAGTAAATCAGGTTGAGCACGATGTTCAGGCCGATGTTGGCAATCTTGAGCGTGGCAAATTTGATGGGCTTGTGCTCGCAGCGCAAGTAGGCAAAGGCAATGGCAGTGAAAGCGTCCAGGGCCACCGTGATATACATCACCACCACATATTCCGGATGGTCACCGTAGCCCAGCAAACCGGCAATCTGCTTGCAGAAGAGCACCACAATCACCGAGGTTACCAGGCCCACCGTGCCCACCATCCTGAGCACCGTGGAATATACCTTCTCCCGGTTCATGCCCTCCTTGTTCATGAATCTGAAGAACGTCGTCTCCATGCCGAAGGTCAGCACCATAATCAATATCGCCACATAGGCATAAACGTTGGTGATGATGCCGTATTCGCCTCCTGTCGAGGCAAATTTCATGGTCTGTATCGGCACGAGCAGGTAGTTGACAAAACGGGCCACGATGCTGCTCAGGCCATAGATGGCAGTGTCTTTTGCCAGTGATTTAAGATTCGCCATATCTAACTCCTAACTTCTAACTCCTAACTCCTAACTCCTAACTAAAAAATGCTTCCCACTTCGCCGGGGCGCTCGCGTTTCAGGTGGTTGTAGGCCAGCGTGGTCGCCTCACGGCCGCGGGGAGTGCGGTTGATGAAGCCTTCCTTGATGAGGTAGGGCTCATAGACCTCCTCGATGGTGCCCGCGTCCTCGTTCATCGCCGTGGCGATGGTATTCAGGCCCACAGGACCCCCGCCAAACTTGTCGATGATGGTCAGCAGAATCTTGTTGTCAATCTCATCGAGGCCATATTTGTCGATGTTCAGCGCCTCGAGCGCATAGCGGGCGATTTCCAGGTCGATGCGGCCGCTGCCCTTCACTTGGGCGAAGTCGCGCACACGACGCAGCAGCGAGTTGGCGATGCGGGGCGTGCCACGGCTGCGCAGGGCAATCTCGATAGCCGCCTTGTCGTCGATGGGCACGTTCAGCAGGCGCGCCGAGCGGCGGATGATGCCCTCGAGCACCTTGTGGTCATAGTATTCCAGGTGGCAGTTGATACCGAAGCGGGCTCTCAGCGGCGAGGTCAGCAGGCCGCTGCGTGTGGTGGCGCCAATGAGGGTGAACGGAGCCAGCGTGAGCTGCACCGAACGGGCACCGGGCCCCTTGTCAATCATGATATCGATGCGATAGTCTTCCATTGCACTGTAGAGGTATTCCTCCACAATGGGGCTCAGGCGGTGAATCTCGTCGATGAACAGCACGTCGTTCTCGTCGAGCGACGTCAGCAGTCCAGCCAGGTCACCGGGTTTGTCCAGCACAGGGCCTGACGTGACCTTGAAGCCCACGCCCAGTTCATTGGCGATGATGTTGCTCAACGTCGTCTTTCCCAAGCCCGGAGGGCCGTGGAACAGCACATGGTCCAGCGACTCGCCACGCAGCTTGGCCGCAGCGACAAACACGCGCAGGTTCTCGATAATCTTGTCCTGCCCGGCAAAGTCTTCAAACCTCACGGGCCTCAACGCCCGCTCAAAATCCTGATCGGTTTTCAACGACTCCCGTCTGATATCAAATTCCTCTTCCATACCAACCCACAAAGGTACAAACTTTTTGCAGAATTTAAAAATAATCCTATATTTGCACTCGCTAAGGATCTTAAAGTCCCTAAAGACCCTAAAGTCCTTAACGACCTTTAATTCGTCTATTAGTACCAACTCATTAAAAACCCAATCTTTATGGGCGACGAGAAACTCATCCGTCACAGTGGTAATTACCGCAAGTTGCTCTCTTACCAGAAGACCGAAGTCATCTACGAGATGACCTACTACTTCTGTCACAAGTATCTGAGCGGTAAAGACCGCACCATCGACCAGATGGTACAGGCGGCGAGGTCCGGCAAGCAGAACATCATCGAGGGCTGTGCCGCCTCAGCAACGTCGGCCAAGGCCGAGATCAAGCTTCTCAATGTCGCCAAGGCAAGTCTTCAGGAACTGCTCGAGGACTATATGGATTACCTGCGAACCCGTGGACACAATCAATGGGAGGAAGGCTCTGCAGAGTGGACGGCGATGCGCGAGCTGGGCCGCCAGCACAACGATGCCGAATATTTCATGCAACTCTGTGCCACACGTCCGCCCGAAACCATTGCCAACATGGCAATTATCCTCATTCATCAGGCCGATTACTTGCTGTTCAGGCAGCTCGAACGGCTGGAGCAGGACTTCCTCAACAACGGTGGCTTCTCCGAGAAAATGAACCGCATGAGAAAGGACAACCGCGGCTTCTGACCAAAGCGAACTCGGCCAACTCTAACCCCTCACCCCAATTATTTTTCCGTTTTTCCTTTTTTTCTTTTTTTCGCGTGCACGCGGGTTTTCCACCCCGGCAGTGAAAAGTGGAAAAGGCACGCACATGTGGAAAGGGTGGAAAGGGTGGAAAATCAAACAAATCCCTCACCCTCAATTATTTACAAAACCACTCATCTTCTCCTCATTTCACACTGTTCAGTGCTCACGGCACCACCACCCGTGACCAAACAACGACAAGAACTCCTCCCTAGTGAACCAATCAAACTCGTCCCAATCAGTTGAGTCCCCATACAAATCCCGCTCCCCATCATACTTCAGCCAATGCGTCGACCGCAATATCACTTCCAGATATTGCTTCTTTGATAAATAATCAATACCTTTGTGATCAAAAGAGATGACCATTATGACACAGGAGCAGCAAGTGATTGAAACAATGCGTGAACTTGGTGGCTACGCAACATTTAGGCGGTTAAACGCAACTGTCGATTTTTCAACATGGAAAACCAAAACGCCAGAGGCTTCGGTAAGGAGAATTGTTCAAAATAGCAATAAAATTTTTAGGATTCAACCCGGACTTTGGGCATTAGAAGAATGTCGGGAAGAGGTTCTTAAACAATTAGAGTTGAAGATTGGTGATACTGAAAGTGAAGAAAAATTCACTCATGGATATTATCAAGGATTACTTGTTGAAATAGGAAAATTCAATCATAAAACTACATATGTTCCTGCCCAAGACAAAAATCGCATCTTTGACCATAAGAAATTAAGTCAATTAACTGATACAACTGAAATACCTGAATTCACATATGACAAACTATTGAAACGTGCTCGCACGGTTGATGTCATTTGGTTCAATGAGCGTATGATGCCATCTGCTTTCTATGAGGTTGAACATACCACAGACATTAAAAACTCATTATCCAAGTTCTATGAATTGCAGGATTTTCAAGCTGGTTTCTATATAGTGGCTAATAATAGCCGAAAAAAGGAATTTGAGGACAAATTGCATGTATCAATGTTCAGCTCCATTGAGAACCGCGTAAAGTTCCTTGAATATGATAAAGTTGCTTCATTGTATGAAAGCTTAACTAAGGCTAACGCTTTCCTCTGGTAGAGTCTGCCCCTATAAATTGATCATTTTTGATCACTTTTGTTAAGGATTGATCTAATCCTGTTTTTCTCACGTGTTTTCTGTTACTTTGCATACTATATGAAGAAGTACCGCATAGAGGTAACAGAGGTTCTGAGCCGCATTGTTGAGATAGCGGCTGAAGATGATGAAGAGGCCTTGCAGACCGTTAAGGCGATGTACCAAAATTGTGACCTTGTGCTGGATGCTTCGGATTATGTAATAACAGAATTCAGCGTTAAAGATGAATAATCAATGACTTCTGCAAAGTTTTCAAGAATTTATCGCTAACTTTGCACCTGTCTAAGGTACTCATCTAGACGCAAAAGACATCGTGGGAAATTAGATAGCAGTATCTAAATTCGAAGAGACTTTTAACGAAAATAGTCCACCAAACTAACAAAGTTACAGAGAGTCTCAGGGAATGCGGATACGCCTATCCTGTATAGGCGTACCCTTTCCTTTCATCTCTCTGTACGGGCATCTGTGGTGGACAGCCTTCGTTAAGGGATGAAATGCGAAGGTGGTGCGCTTTCTTTTTGTCCACGGCAAATGAGGACAAAAAACGATGAGTACAGAGGCAAAACCATTTTTAAAATGGGCTGGAGGTAAAGGGCAACTATTATCACAGCTAGAGCAACATCTGCCCAATGACCTTAAAGAACAGGAATTCACATACATCGAGCCATTTGTGGGTGGAGGGGCTATGCTCTTCTACATGCTCCAGCGATTTCCCAATATTAAACGTGCTGTTATCAATGACATCAATACCTACCTGATAACCGCCTATCGTGTCATTAAAGATTCATCCCTGGAACTTATTGAAAGGCTTACTGAACTTGAGAAACGCTATAATACGTTAGATGGTGACGAGGCAAAGAAAGAGTTTTTTCTCACAGCGCGAGCAATATTTAATGAGAATAAACTAGACGACATCGACCGTACTAAATACCTGATTTTTCTTAACCGTACATGTTTTAATGGTCTTTACCGGGTGAATGCCAAAGGGAAATTCAATGTACCATTTGGTCGTTACTTGCACCCCACGATTTGCAATTCAGAAGTTTTAAAAGCGGATAGCACATTACTGAATCAAGTTGATGTAGTGATACTAAATGGAGACTATGAACAAACGTTGAAGCACATTAGCGGCGGACTCAATTTCTTTTATTTCGACCCTCCCTATCGCCCGCTTGATGCCACATCTAGTTTCAATTCCTATGCTAAAGAGGATTTTAACGATGACGAGCAAAAAAGGCTGCGTGATTTTTGTGCAATACTCAATCAACGGCCCAATATCAAATGGATGCTCAGCAATTCTGACTGCTCGGCAAGAAACCCCGAGGATACTTTCTTTGAAAACCTCTATAGTGATTTCAATATCAATAGAGTGCAAGCCTCTCGTGCCATTAACGCTAATCCCAGCAAACGGGGAAAACTAACCGAATTACTTATCAAAAACTTTTAATCCTGTTTTTCAATATGAGAACAATAGAATTTGATATTGAAAAGAGGACACAAGATAGCACAGAAATGAAAGCTCATAATTCTAGCATAAGTGGTGGGCTATTCATTGCCTTATATGATGAGGACTCATTGAAGTTATATCTTGACAAAGGCCTTTATGGTTTTTTGATGAAACCAGTAATGACAATTAAACCCAGTTCGCACAGTCGTTATTATGCTATTCTTGCTGACTATGCATGTAGTCGCGAGGGTTCTGATGTGTTCTTCTTTCTTAAACGAAAAATCGTATATGGTGGAAAAATCTATGGCAATAAAGATATTGGTTCCTTCTTTCTAAATGGCCATACAAGTCCATTAGGGAGAAAAGCAGACGCGAACTTGTTTTGGGACGAGTCAATTAGAAAAAGATATTTTGCAACAAGTGAACCTGGAATTTTTAAAATAAAAAAAGATGGAGGAAATAAGGCTCAACCTTTTATGTTTCAATTCGTTCAGAATAAAAACACAGGGAAGTGCATCACTTCAGATGAACTGTACTTTGAATTAGGTCACTATCCATATCCTCTTCCATCAAATAGTATGCAAGGAATGGGATTCTGCACATTGACACCAGGTGAAGTAAAAACTCTGAATGAGCTAATAGCTAACACTACTAGCAAAATCGATTTTGAAGGTTTTGGGGATATAGACAAAACAGGAAATGAAACTGTGTTTAATAGCGGTCTCGTTTCTTTGGATGAGGATTTGGTAAATGAAGCACAATTAGAGTTCACGATTCTCTCTTCTTTAGAACCATTCTCAGCTTTTCTGAATGAAGATTATGTATTGTGTAGGCAAGTACCAATTTCACCATTTAAACCATCTGAAATGGACAGGGCTGATATTTGTCTTTATAGCATAAATAAGCCCATTAAAAATGGCACGATCCCAAATGTCTTAATTGAGCTAAAAAAGGATAAAGCAACAAAAGCGGCATACAATCAAGTATCTCGCTACTTAAGATGGCTTGAGGCCATTACAACGAAGGAAGAATTTGAGAATGTTTCTGTTTACATAATTGCTCCCAAAATTGGAAGAATTCACAGAAAAAGTGTAGACCTGAAGTATGAACATAAAATAGAAATGTTCTCAATTGAGAGTAGAATGTTTACAAAGCTAATAGGATAATTTATTATGAATAAAGACTTTAACCTGTTTATGTCTCAACTCCAAAAGACCAACCAAACGTTGGATTTCTTTTGTGATTTTGACAAGATTTCAGCAAATGTATCACAAGTTGAGATTAGCCTAAATGCGCTGAATTATCTAATT